>Ga0182030_10002300_pt1 | contig 40462 bp, 31 predicted proteins | sample 812S3MmetaG_FD_121299 | JGI IMG/M metagenome (GOLD analysis project Ga0182030, IMG submission 121299) | Permafrost microbial communities from Stordalen Mire, Sweden - 812S3M metaG (Illumina Assembly) | ecosystem: Environmental > Terrestrial > Soil > Wetlands > Permafrost | place: Sweden...
CGTGCTTGTGCCTGAAATTCGTGCGGACCGAGGTACATACCCTCGGACCACACCACTTGCGACAGGGATCTCATAGGGCAATAGGTAATGCCGTTTTTTCGCGCCGGACTGGAATCGCGAATTTCGCAGTAGGGATACTGTATCATATGCAGGGGCCTTGAGGCACGCATAGGAGTTGGCGTGGAGGCCTCGAATGGGCTGCTAAATCCATGGCACGTTTGGGGAAAGTATGAGTTTCGACGAAAGGTTCCAGTTGGCTGGGCGGATAGCCGAATCGGCCGGCCAGGCCGACCATGCGTTGGCCGGCCGCCAGATTTCCACCGGAAGGTCCGTAACCATACACTTGCTGGCCGGCGGTCACAGCGCCGCCAATGAGCGGCTGCTGGCGGATATCGCCGCCCTTCCGGCGGAGTACCATGTCTGCTTTGTGGAGACCGGCGATCACAACGGCACGCCCTATGTAATCACCGACCCATTGGCGGCGAATCCTCCATTGCGGCAATGGCTGGCGGGATTGCAGGCCAAAATCGCGGCCGATAAGGCAGCCAATCCGAACGATCTCACGCGTGTGAGGGCTTGGAAGATTCCGGCGCGGGCGCCTGCGGCGCAGGCGCCGCCGCCCGCACCGGCGACGCCAGCGTCGCGAAAGCCGGAACCGGTGGCTCCCGCGCCGGCCGCGCCGATTTCCCCGGGCGGGCCCGATGCGGACGAGTTCTCGCGCTTGCTGGCGGCACTCGACCCGTCCAAGACGGCTGCCGCAGCGCCTGCGGTCCCGGCGCCGCCTGCGGCGCCACCCGCCGCCGAGCCGGGCGAGTTTACGCGGCTAATTCGCGCGCAGGTCACTCCCCCGCCCCCGGCCGCGCGGCCCACGCCGCCTGCCGCGCCGCCCCCGGCCGCCGAGCCGGGCGAGTTTACGCGCCTGTTGCGCGCGCAGCCGGCGCCAGCCGCGCCGCCACCGGTAGTGGAGCCGCCGGATATCACGCGGCTGCTGAGAACTCAAGCCGGACCCGCACCAGCCCCCGCGCCACCGGCCGCCGAGCCGGGCGAGTTTACGCGCCTCTTGCGCGCCCAACCGGCGCCAGCCGCGCCGCCACCGCCAGTGGAGCCGCCGGACATCACGCGGCTGCTGAGAACCCAAGCCGGACCGCCGCCAACCCCCGCACCGCCGCCGCTACCCGCCGCCGAGCCGGGCGAGTTCACGCGTTTGTTGCGCGCGCAGCCGACACCGCCGCCGGCGCCAGCCGCGCCGCCGCCATCGGAGCCGCCGGATATCACGCGGCTGCTAAGAACCCAAGCCGGACCGCCGCCAGCCCCCGCACCGCCAGCCCCGCCTGCTGCGCCGCCCCCCGCTGAGCCGGGCGAGTTTACGCGCCTTTTGCGCGCGCAGGTCACTCCGCCCGCGGCCCCATCCGCGCCGCCGGCGCCCGCTGCTCCACCCGCCGCGGAGCAGGGCGAGTTCACTCGTTTGTTGCGCGCGCAGCCAGCCCCAGCCACGCCGGCAGTTCCGCCGCCATCGGTCGCGCCGCCGCCATCCGAGCCCGGAGAGTTTACGCGCCTCTTGCGCGCGCAGCCAGCCCGAGCCACGCCGGCAGTCCCGCCGCCATCGGTCGCGCCGCCGCCATCCGAGCCCGGAGAATTTACGCGCCTCTTGCGCGCGCAGGCCACTCCCCCGCCCCAGGCCGCGCCGTCCGCTGGGAGCGCTCCGCCGGCCAGTTCGCCGCTCACCGCGGCGGAGCCGGGCGAATTCACGCGCATGCTGCAGTCGCCCCTCGCCAGCGGAGGAAGTCACGCCCCGGCATCCCCGATGTTTCCCTCGCAGCCCGCTCCACCGGCCGGCTCTCCGCTCGCTGCGGCGGAGCCGGGCGCGTTCACGCGCATGCTGCAGTCGCCCCTGGCCAGCGGTGGAGGCCACGCCCCGGCGTCCCCGATATTTCCCCCTGCCGCACCCGGCGGGGTCAAAGAGCCGGGCGAGTTCACGCGCCTGCTGGAATCGCCGTTTGCTCCCCAGGGACTGGCGGGCCAGCCGCTGGCGGCGCCACCGCCGCGGCCGAAGCCCACTGGAGACGCCACGCGCGCGTTTATGGCGCAGCAGGCCGATGCCGCAGCGCCCGCGCAACAAGGACCCAGCGAGTTCACCAGGATGTTCCAGGCTCCCGCCGCGGCGCCGCCCGCGCCCGCGCCCAAAGCCGTCAAAAAGCCGGCCGGCAGACCGCCCATCCCGCGGAAGAAAACCAACTATCTGCTGTGGATTCTGATCGGCCTGGCGGTAGTGCTGGCGGTCGTCCTGGTGGTGTACCTGATCGTGAGGTAGCGCCGCTATCCGGCGCTCGGCAGCAGGATGATCAGCTCCAACTGCGGGTTGGGAAAGTCGCCGGGCACGTAGGCCGCCAGATTGCGGGCGCGCACGATGGTTTCCCACGGACCGCCGCTCTGGCTCAGGCTGAAATACTGATAATTCAGTTTCAGCGGAATGGCGCTGGGCGGGCTGACGGAATGGATCAACGGAACTCCGGCCAGCGCCCGCTGCACCAGCAGCTCGATGTGATCGCCGGAGCAAATCTTGACCAGGTTGGGAGTCCTGCCGATCAGGTCCGCCTGGCTGGTGTCGGCGCTTACCGCGAGGTACATGCGGGTGTTGCGGAGGTACTCTTCGCGGTCGATCGACGTGGCGTAAATATTGGGCTGCACCAGCTTGAGCGGCAGGGAGACGAAATTGGCAGGCACCACGGTTTCGAGCAGCAGCCGCAGCTTCTCGTCGAGTTCGGTGAAGCAGGTGCCCAGGTTCTCGTGATCGTAGACCGGCAGATCGCGCGGGTGCACCTTCTGCGAAAACGTGGTGAGCGATCCGGCCAGTTGCAGCATGGCGGAGAACAGGGCTTCGGGATGTCCGCCGCGCGTTTCAAACAGGTGGCTGAAGGTGGGGAACGCCGTGTTGATGGTATAGAGCAGCCAGAAACTGGCGATATCGGAGGCGGTGAAGTCCGCCAGGCTCTGATTTTTCTGGCGCCGCGAACCGGCCAGCGTGCTGCTTTTGGCGGACAGGATTTCCACCAGCCGGCGGGCGATGGAAAGCAGGTAATCGCTGGCGCCGACGTTGAGCACGGGAGCCACAAAATGCGGGTCCATCTGAAATACGCCGGCGGGAGTTTTGCGGATGTTGGCGACCTGCAAAAACGAGCTGCCCTCCTGGCTTTCGCCCTCGCACAACAGGCGGAAATTCTTGCGGGCCATCATCACCGGCCGTTCCGATTGGCCGGTGTTGTCGTCGCGAATCATGGCGACTTCGGCGCGATAGCGGGCCTCCACGTCGCGGATGCCATTGGCCACGTTCAAGCCCTGCTCCCGGTAATGCGGGATAGCGAGGTATACCGCCAGGGTCTCCTGATCGGGCGCGAAACGGTCGGCGATCGGCCGCGGAGACGGCGCCGGATCGGATTCGGGGATGTCGAACAGCAGCCCGTCGGACATGATGCCGGCGGCTTCCGAGAGGGTCAACGTGCCGGTGGCGAGAGCCTGCTGGTCGATGCGCAGCCGTTGAAAACCCCATGGCCGGAAATTCAGCGCCTGTAACTGGAACTGCAGGGAGTCGACCAGAAAGCGGTCTTGGATTTGCAGATGTTGGGGATTGAGAACGGTACCTTTGGCCCAAATCACGGGCTCGAGTAACGGCATGGCACCCAACGTAGCAGAATCGCCGGAGAAGATCAAAGTGCGCCAGCCGGTGTGCCAGCCGGTAAGAGCGAAATATCGTCCGGCGCCGGTGCGCCGGGGCGCTCGGATCAAAATGATCCAAGCCAACCCTACCATCGACTGAAAACAAAGGAGTTACCGAAAACGCCGGACCAAAATGGTCCAGCCCCCGACAGACCACGAGCGAATCTTCCGGTTTGCCGGTCATCCGTAAACTTCGCGCCGGTGCGCGATCCGCGCGATAGTGACGCGCTTCGCCACGTCGTCTATGACGTACACGACCCGCCAGTCCCCGCTACGGACGCGCCAGCAGTCTTTGTAGCCTTTCAGCTTCTCGCATCCTGGGGCCGGGGATCGTTGGCCAGCGCATCCAATTCCTTTTTGCGCCGACTGCTTGATGGCGAGAAAGTAATTAGCCACGCGGACGGGTGCGTTTCAGGCGGGTTGCGCGGTATTGTTCGTACGAAATGGCCTTCTCCTGGCGGCGCGATTCGGACACAAGGCCGTCCCAGAAGTCCTCCCGGATGGCCCCGTGTTTCTTGAGGTCGATTAGAACACCGGCCTTGCGACCCTTCTCGCCGGTTACAAACTGGATGCCGGTCATGTGCTCATTGTCCCTCAGGTGACGGCATCGGCGCACTCCACCTGTGCTGCCGAACACCTGGGTTCGGCGCACGCCGTTGCCAGCAAGTGTTCCGGCGCGGCTCCCGCATCCCATCGGTCTGCCGCAACTTTGCAAAACCCGCGCGACTTTTGTATCCTGATACCGCCTCCGCACTCCGGGAAAAACTATGAAACTGGTCGCGAAATTCAGCTTGGTTTTTGTAATCGTATTTGGCATCGGTTTCGCCGCCTCCGCCTATCTGGCGCACGGCTTTCTGCAGAAAAACGCCACCGGCGAGGTCATCCAAAACGCGCGTCTCATGATGCAGACCGCGCTGGCCATGCGCAACTACACCACCAGGCAGATCGCGCCGCTGCTGAGCGGCGAGAAATTCCGGCAGACGTTTTACCCGCAGACCGTGCCGGCCTATGCGGCCACCGAAAGCTTCAACTATTTGCGCGCCAAGTATCCCGAGTACAGCTACAAAGAGGCCACCCTCAATCCCACCAACCCGCGCGACCGGCCGGCCGATTGGGAAGCCGACGTCATCCACATTTTCCGCGATAATCCCGCCAAGAAGAGCCTGGTGGGCTCGCGCGATACCATCGCGGGAACCTCATGGTACCTGGCGCAGCCCATCGTCGCCGGGGAGTCGTGCATGGAGTGCCATTCCACCGCCGCGGCCGCTCCTCCGGCGATGCTCGCCATCTATGGCGGCAGCAATGGATTCGGCTGGCAACTGAACGAGGTGGTGGGCGCACAGATCGTTTCCGTGCCGGCGTCGCTGCCGGTCGAGATCGCTCACCGCGCGTTTCAAAATCTGCTGATGGATATGTGCCTGGTGGCGCTGGTCACGCTAATTGCCGTGGATCTGGCATTGATCCTGATTGTGGTGCGCCCGGTTTCGAAACTGTCGGAGATGGCCGACCGCATCAGCAAGGGCGAGCTCGACGCGCCCGAACTTCCGGTCCACGGAAAAGACGAGATTGCCGTGCTCGCCGGCTCCTTCGATCGCATGCGGATCAGCATGGCGAAGGCCATGAAGATGCTCGAAGGCGAATAGTCACGTGCCCCGTTTGGCGAGGAACCTGGCGCGATCGGCGGGAGACGCGATCTCCGCCGCCACCGCCTCGTACAATTGCCTGGGGTTGGCGGCATGTTTGGCGGCGCGGTTGACGAGGATCTTGGCCATGGGGCCGATGTACACGGCCAGATCCTTCGCCGTGGCTTCCAGCACGGAGGGGCTCAGGGTAGCCGTGCCGGCAGGCGGAGTGGCGCCGCGGGCGGTGAGATCCAGCCGCGATTCCCCAGAGATCGCCGTCCGCGGGGCGCTCGGGGTCGCGCCGGCCACCAGCGATTCGAGGTTCGCGCGGAACTCCGCCGCCGTCTGAAAGCGATCGTCGGGGCGCTTGGCCATGGCCTTGAGGATAATGGCGGAGAGCGCCGGCGGAAGAAATGGATTGAGCTCGGCGGGCGAAGGCGGCGAGATCGCCAGGTGGGCGGCCATGATTTCGTATTCGCTGTTGCCCCGGATGGGGCACTGTCCGGTGACCATCTCGTACAGCGTGATGCCCAGGGAATAGAGGTCGGAGCGGGCGTCCGGTGCGCCGGCCTTCACCTGCTCGGGGGACATGTAATGCAGCGAACCCAACGCCATGCCGGTGGCCGTGAGCCGGTTCTGCAGCTTTCCGGTGGAGGTGGTAGTGGCGATGCCGAAGTCCATCAGCTTGACGATCCGCTCCGGGGTGACCATGATGTTGGCGGGCTTGATATCGCGGTGGATAACGCCTCGCTCGTGGGCGTAGCTCAGGGCCGAAAGCACCTGGCTGGTGTAGGCGACACTCTCGAGCACCTGCATGGGCCCTTGCCGCAGCCTTTCCGCCAGGCTGACGCCCTCCACGAATTCCATGATCATGCAGAGCTGGTGCTCCACCAGGAGCGCGGTATGGAGCGCGGCGATGTTGGGATGCACCAGGCTGGCGTGGACCTTGATCTCGCGGCTGAAACGCTCCGCCAGGTCGCCGGCCTCGCGCAGATCGGGCAGCAGCACCTTCATGGCTTCCAGACGGTCGGTGATGAGATTGCGGACTTTATAGACCGCGCCCATTCCGCCCGCGCCGAGGCGTTCGACCACCTGGTAGTCGCCGATGCGCGTGCCCACCTCGTAACTCATCGCGAATCCAGCATAACAGACCCGCCGCGCGCCGGATCTTGGACATTTCCGCGGGGGTGCGTAAGCGTTTTCGGGATTTGGGGCGAGAACCACTCCCTGACGGTCGTGGCTCGGTAACGGTCGCGTTGATTCCGCCAGGCTTTCTGAGCCGCGAGCGTAAGCGAGCGGACTGCGTTCCCGAAAACGGTTGGGCACCGCAGACCGGCGGCCGGGCCTATTTGGTGTGCATTTCGACCAGCGCGTCTTTCATCTCGTCGTTGAGCTTTGCCAGCACGGTATCGACGACCGTGTCGTAACCCGGCTTTTCGAGTACCGCCTCGCCGCAGTCCACCAATCCATCGAAGGCTTTCCACAGGTAGCCGGCCACGTCCCAGAACGAGACGGGGTCTTTTTGCGCGCGCTGGCTGGCGTCCTTCACCTTGTCTTTGGCGGTCTGCAGCAGCTTGCGGCCTTCGGCCACATTCTTCGAGCGCTCGATGATCTTGTGGATCAGGGAGTCCACTTTCTTTTCGACTTCCTCCTGCGCCGACTTGTTGCGGAACTTGCCCTTGTCGAGGTCCTTCAACAGGTGGTCGAGCTTGGTGGCGCTCGTCTTGGCGGCCACGTCCACGCCCAGCAGGCGCGCGCCGTAGGGGCCCATCAGGTTGCTCACGGCGTCGATCTTGCTTTGCGGGACTTTGTCCGGCTTCTTGAGCTTCTTGAGTTCCTTGATGGCCTCGCGCAGTTTGAGGAACTGGCTCCGCTCGCCTTCCAGCGCTCCCTGGAGTTCGTCGACGGCGCTGTTGCAATCGTTGACGGAGTTGATGATGCTCTTGATGGCCACCACGGAAAGGAATGCGCCGCCCGGAGTGACGCCGGCGGTCACGGCGGCGCCCACTTTACCGCCGATCTCCAAGCCGCCCTTCACGTACTTGGCAAAAGCCCACACCACCCGCACCACCAGCTTGGCCTGCGCCCAGAAGAGGTCGTTGACGTTCTTCTTCTGCTTCATCACGAAGATGTTGGCGCGGAGTTGCAGTTCCTTCTGCAGAGTCTTGATCTCCGTCTCCAGCTTCTTGTTGAAGGTGTTGACGGCGGCTTCGCCCTCCTTGTCGCTCTTGATCTTTTTGAGAGCGGCGGCGGTGTCCTGAATGAGCTTGTTGATGTTCTGGCGGCGGGCCAGAAAGCATTGTTTGAGACTCTCCTCGTCGCGAATCTGCTGCAGGGTGAGCGGATCGACCTGCGCCCCGGTGATATCGATGATCACCTCCATCTGCTTGAGAGGCAGCTTTTTCAGGGTGAGATTTGCGGGCAGCACTACGTGAAAGCTGATGTTAGGCATTTTCTAGCTCCTTGGCGATAACCCGTCCGGGATTTACTGGAGTCCTGCCAGCGGCGCCAACGGCTCGGCAATAGACTGAAACCGCACCACCATGGCGGCCGGTTCGTGTTTGATCGAAGCCACCGGCATGAAACCGGCATCCAGCAGACTCGTGGCGTCCTTTTCGGTCATGAGGATTTCCGCGCACGGTTTGGCCACTGGCTCGCCGTCTTCGCGGTAGACATGCATGGGAAGACCTTCGATGCGGCGTTCCAGCCGGCCCATTTCCCACCCCCGATCGAGAAACGACTGGCCCAGAAGATAGGCGCAGAAGAAAGCCGGGTTGCCCCACAGGTAAGCACCGTGTTCGCTGTGCGGCATCTCTTCGAAGGGGAAGCTCTCGATGGAGTCGGTGGCTTTGCCGTAGGGCAGGCGCAGCAGGAAACGCGGCAGCGCCAAGCCGATCCACTGGGCTTCCGGGGAACGGCGCAGCTCGCTCCAGGCGGGCTCGGTGTTCTCATGGGGAAGTTGCGCTTCAGCCAGGAAAGGCGCGCCCAGCGAGCTCGCCAGCAGTGCCAGCCGCCGAAGCACCTGCGCGTCCAGTTCGGTTTGGGCGAACGTGTAATTGCCGGCGATCAGCGCCCACGGACCCTTGCGGCGGAGATCCTTCTGCACGGCGCTCATCTCCGAGACTAACTCCGGCAGTGTAATGTCCAGTACATACAGTTGTAGATTGCCATCGGTATCCAGACCACGGATCAGCATGAAGAGAGCCCGCCAGGCGGCTTCCAGCGCCTGCATGTGGGGATGGTGCAGGATCCCTTGCAACAATTCGCCGGCGAGCGCTTCCCGCTTGGCGGCGAGTTGCTCCTTCGCGGGATCGGGACGCGGCTCTAAGTGGCCCTTAGTCACGCGTTGGATGAAGGCCGCCAAATCCTCGGCATCCTGCAGCGAGACTGGCGCTGCCGGCTCGGGTTCCTGCTCGTCGAGCATCTGATCGAGCAGCGAGCCGGCGGCAGCCGTCCGGGCGGGAGCGGCCGCGGCGGGCGGCGGGGGTGGTTGCAGGCGCCGGTCCAGGTCCTGAAAGATGGCTGCGGACTGATAGATCCGGTCCGGGTGGAAGTCTTCCAATTCGTTGAAAGAAAGGTGGATGCCATGGAGATTCAGGCCCACCTTCATGGCTGCCAGGACATCGTCGAAATTGTCACGGTCGAGACGCTGCGGAATGAAGGCGCCGGGCGGGTTGTCGCGCCACGATCTCCCGCTGAAATCGCCCGCCAGGAGGATGCGAAAGGGCCGGTCGGGATCGCGCTCCAGGCGATCGGCCTCGTCTTGTTCTCCCAGGTGAACCTCGCTGAAACTGGAACCGGCAACTCGCGCCATACCTACCCTCTTTCTTCGTGAAGTGCCTTCTATGGAATCACGTCCGCGGAAAAATGGCAAGGGCCGGGCGCGTTGGATTTTTCAGCAACTGGAAGGGACTAGTACGCAAAGTGGAAAGAGGAGTTGTACCACCTAAACAAAAGTGATATCTTGAACCCCTGGGATAGATCGGCGCCCGCCGCGTCTGTACCTCAGAGGGATTTCGACATGGCTGAAAGTTTACAACACAAGCTGGACCGAGTTCGTTCGCCGCGTGTCCATATTACCTACGACGTGGAAACTGGCGGTGCAATCGAGAAAAAGGAACTGCCTTTCGTGATGGGCGTATTTGGCGATTTCACCGGCCAACCGGAGGAACCGCTGCCGCGCCTGAAGGATCGGAAGTTCGTGGAAGTTAACCCGGATAACTTTGATTCGGTTTTGGCCGCGATGAAGCCGCACCTGGCGTTCTCCGTCGAAAACAAAATCAGTGACGATCCGGAGGCCGGGCAGGTACGGGTCAATTTGAAATTCCGCAGTATGGACGATTTCGCACCGACCCAGGTAGCCCGCCAGATCAAACCCCTGGCCGATCTTATGGACCTGCGAACCAAACTGTCGGACCTGCGCGGCGGTCTGCAGGGCAACGACAAGCTGGACGACCTGTTACAGGCCGCCCTCCGCGATTCGTCTCAACTGGACAAGCTTAAGGGCGAGATTGCCCAGGCCAAGGCCGACAAGGGAGGCAGCCATGAGTAAGGAAGTCAAGAAGTCTGCCGCCGCCGCCGCGCCGGCGGAAGCCAAGGAAGTATCGCTGCTCGACCAGATCGTCGAAGAAGGACGTCTGGCTCGCGACCCGGAAATGAAGAGCCGCGGCAAGGATCTGGTGGCCGAGTTCGTGGCCCAGTTCCTCGAAGGGAACATGGGGCTCTCGCGCGATTCCGAGGCGATGATCAACGCCCGCATCGCGCAAATCGACCACCTGATTTCGCTGCAACTGAATGAAGTCCTGCACAACCCGGCTTTTCAGAAACTGGAAGCCAGTTGGCGCGGGCTGAAGTATCTGTTGGACCATTCGGAAACCGGCGAGAACATGAAGATCAAGGTCCTGAACTGTTCCAAGAAGGATCTGCTGCGCGATCTGCAGCGCGCCTCCGAGTTCGATCAGAGCGCCATGTTCAAGAAGGTGTACGAAGAGGAATTCGGCATTTTCGGCGGCCATCCGTTCGGCGCGCTGATCGGCGATTACGAATTCGGCAAACAACCAGAGGACATGGAGCTGATCGAGAAGGTATCGCAGGTGGCGGCAGCGGCGCATGCGCCGTTCCTCACCGCGGCCACTTCCAACCTGTTCAACCTCGATAGCTTTAGCGAACTCTCGTCGCCGCGCGATCTGGCCAAGGTCTTCGACACCACCGACTACGCCAAGTGGAAGAGTTTCCGCAATTCGGACGACTCGCGGTATGTCGCCCTGACTCTGCCGCACATCCTGATGCGCGATCCCTATGGGAAGGCCACGCGTCCGGTCGACGAGTTCGATTACGAAGAGGCCGTCGACGGCACCGAGCACGACAAGTACTTGTGGGGGAACGCCGCCTGGGCGCTGGGCGCGCGCATCACCGAATCGTTCGCCCGCTATAACTGGTGCGCCACCATCCGCGGCGTGGAAGGCGGGGGCAAGGTCGAGGGCCTGACGGTCCACAATTTCCAGACCGACGATGGCGATATCGCCATGAAGTGCCCCACCGAAGCGGAGATCACCGACCGGCGTGAAAAGGAACTGGCGGACCTCGGCTTCGTGCCCCTGGTGCATTGCAAGAACACCGATTACGCCGCCTTCTTCAGCGTGCAATCGGCCCAGAAGGCGAAGAAATACGACACCGATGCCGCCACCGCCAATGCTCGTTTGGCGACCAACCTGAGTTACATTATGGCGGTTTCCCGTTTCGCGCACTATTTGAAGGCCATGATGCGCGACAAGATCGGCAGTTTCATGAGCCGCAACGAGTGCGAATCTTTCCTGAACCGCTGGATCATGGGATACGTGATCGATTCCAGCGCCCCCGCGGAAGCCAAGGCCAGCCACCCGCTTTCGGAGGCGCGCGTGGACGTACTGGAAGTGCCTGGGAAGCCAGGCGCTTACCGCGCGGTGGCGTTCCTCAAGCCACACTTCCAACTGGAGGAACTGAGTGTTTCGATGCGCCTGGTTGCGGATCTTCCGCCACCCGCCGCATAGCCGCCAGCAGGGACTGGCACCCGGTGGGCGCGGCTCTGTACGTGTGCCCAGTTGCGTCCATCGGGAGGTTCTATCTTAGGGTGCGCGGCTTTCTGAGCGCGCGTTTGCGCCTCAGTTTCGAAAATCGATGTATCAATCAAGAGACGCATGAAAGGGAGGAGTTTGAATGGCAGCCGATAATTTTCTCTGGTTTCAAGACGCGGCAGCGGGCGGCAACTTAAGCACTGCCGCCGTTAAACCGCAAGGCGAGACGCAAGATAACTGGTTCAAACCGGTGGGGGCGCTCGAGTGCCTGTCCGTGAGTTTCGGCGTATCGCAGGCCGAAACCACCGGATCGGGCACAACCGGTTCCGGCGCGGGCAAGGCCAAATTCGAGGAATTCCAGATCGAGAAATACGTGGACCTCGCGAGCGTTCCGCTCTACAACGCCCTGGTGGCGGGCGCGCACTTTCCCACGGTGATGTTGGCGAACCGCAAGGCCGGCGGCAGCCAACTGATATATTTGCAATACGCCTTCCGTCAGGTGTTCGTGACCTCGATTAGCTGGAGCGGCGGAGGCGGTGAAGAGGCGCCCAAAGAAACCATCAAGTTCAAATTCGGAGCGATGGGCATCCAGTACGTCAGGCAGAAACCGGACGGCAGCGGGGATACCATGATCCCAGGCTACTGGAGCACCACCCTCAATAAGCCCACCCTGGACATGCCCGTGGGCATGCCGGGGAGCGATCCCAAATGGATGGACGTTTCGCAGTCTAAGAAAGCCACGACATAAGGCTTTTGCAACGGAAGAGGATGGCTGGCAGCCTCCCGGAGTACCGGCGCCAGCGTCCGGGTTGGTAATCGATTTGGCAAGAGTGAAAGAAGGAGGAGGAATTCTCAATGGCAGCAGATAATTTTGTGTGGTTTCCGACCGAGGCCAAAGGCGGTGCGTGGGTGAAAGGCAAGGCCACCAAGCCCGAAGGGGAATCGACCGATGACCGCTTCAAAGATAAAAAAGCTCTGGAAGTTCTGAGTTTCAGCTTTGCCGTCAGTCAGGCTGAAACCACCGGATCGGGCACCACCGGCGGCAGCGCAGGCAAGGCTAAATTCGAAGAGTTCCAGATCGAAAAATACGTGGACCAGGCCAGCGCTCCGCTATACAACGCCTGCACCGGGGGCGCGCATTTCCCGAGCGTCTGTCTGGCCGTCCGCAAGGCTGGCGGCGACCCACTGTTGTACCTTCAATTCATCTTCCGCCAGGTGTTCGTGACGAACATCAGTTGGAGCGGCGGTGGCGGCGAAGAAGGCTTCAAAGAGACCATCAAATTCAAGTACGGCGCGATGGGTGTTCAGTACATCCAACAGAAGCCGGACGGCACCCAGGGCACAAAGATGTCGGCAGCCTGGAGCACCACCAGCAACACATCCAGCCTGAACGTTCCGGGATTGACGGATCCCCCGCCAAACTTCGAAGCGAGTTAGGGCTAACCAGAAAGGTCCGGCGGAGGCGGACGATTGATGTCCTGCCTCCGCCAGTCTGTCTGAAGAATTCACTCGCCTTGCCGCCATGACCGGCTGGCCGGTGGAGGCTTTGTTATGGCAGCACGAACTCAGGAGACGTGATGGCGATTGGCGACAATTTCATATGGGACCCGGATGGGATCATCAAGGGCGAGACCAACGACCTTTATTTTTCCAAGCTCAAAGCTTTCGAGATCCACAAGTGGAATTTCAAGGTGGACAACGGAAGCGCACGTGTGTCGAGTCCCAAAGGCCCCGGCCAGTTGCAAACCATGAGCGACTCGGACAGTTCATCGGAAGTGGGCGTGATCCCAGGCAAGTTGAAGTTCCAGGAGATAGAAATCGACAAGTCCGTAGACTCCGCCAGCGTGTTGCTTTATAAGGCCTGCTGCATTCGGGATAAGCCGATCCCTACCCTGATGATGGCCACCCGCGCGTCCGGCGGAGAACCCCTTCTGTATCTCCAGTACATATTCCGCTTAGTTCAACTTACGGGCATCAAATGGGACGGCGGCAGCGGCACGGAGCGCGCTAAAGAAACGTTCGCATTCAGCTTCAAGGCGATGGGCATGCAATACGTTCAGCAGGGGCCCGACGGCAAACAGGTAAGCACTGGCCCCCTATCCTGGGTTTGGAACATTGTCAATCTGGACGCCAACGGCAAAGGCACTTCCAGCCTGGATGTCGTGAAAGGGGGAAAGGTGCCGGATTTCCTCGACCCGAACGCGCTTGCCGCCGCGCCCCCAAAAGGAGGGCGCTGATGACGCGCACGGGAATGCTTATCGCCCGGCAGGAAAGTAGCGGGCCAGTAGAGTCGAAAAATCAAAAAAAAGTGCAGCCATGAGCGTACAGGATCTTTTCCGCGCCGGCAAATTGCAGGAAGCCATTCTGGCTCTGGGCAGCGAGGTGCGGGACCACCCCGCCGATAACCAGCGCCGCACGTTTCTTTTTGAACTGCTTTGCTTCGCGGGCGAGTACAGCCGCGCGGAGAAGCACCTGACGCTGCTCTCCGATGCCACTCCGGACGCCGCCATGGGAGGGCTGCTGTACCGCTCGGCGCTGAGCGCCGAGCGCAAGCGGCGGGCCTTCTTCGAAGGCAAACAGTATCGGGACGCCGCCCAGGCTGCCGCGGAGCGGCCCGGCGCTTTGAACGGGGAGCCATTCCGCACCATCGAGGACATCGATCCGCGGATCGGCGCCCGTCTGGAAGTCTTCATCGCCGGCGAGTATGTCTGGCTTCCTTTCGCTCACATCGGTTCGCTGACCATGGCGCCGCCCCGCTACCTGCGCGATTTGCTGTGGGCTTCCGCCACGATAACGGCTGGTCCGGCGTTGCAAGGCAAGGAATTCGGCGAGGCCCTGCTGCCCGTGCTATACCCGTTTTCCTCCAATCACGAACGGGACTCGGTAAAACTGGGACGGGAGACCGATTTTGTGCTGGCGGAAGATGTCGAGGTTCCGGCCGGCCAAAAGCTCTTCGTGCTGGATGGCGAGAGATCGGTTCCCATTCTCGAAATCCGTTCGCTCGAATTCGGTGACTCCGTCCCGCAACCGCCTCCATCATAGGTATGCCCCTTCGCGACGATCTACTCAAACCAATCCCCGGGGACAATCCCAGTGGCGCGAATCTCCGCTACGACCCGGTTACCGACAAAATCAAAGAGGCCCGGCGCGAGGACCTGGATGTTCCCCAGGGCGACTGGAAGACCGCGCTCAAGGCGGCCGACTACCCGCTGGTGATCAAGCTCGCCAGCGATGCCACGTCCAAACGCGGCAAGGATCTGCAGATTGCCGTCTGGCTGGTGGATGCCCACGTCCGCAAAGAAGGCTTTGCTGTTTTGGCGGATGCCTTGCTCTTCCTGCGCGACCTGATGGAACAGTTCTGGGACACCCTGTATCCGCCCCTCGACGACGATGGCGATATGGAGGTGCGCGCCGCCCCGCTGGTATGGCTGGGGGCGAAGCTGGGCGAGCCGCTGGGATTCCTGCCGATTGTTTCCGGCAAACTGAACTGGCACAAATATCAGGAATCGCGCCTCGTCGGTTACGAGGCCGATGCCGATACCGGCGAGAAGCAGCAGGCCCGGCAAAACCGCATCAACGAGAACAAGATTACCGCCGAGCAGTTCGACGAGGCCATCGAAGACACCGCGGTGAGCGCGCTGCGGGAAACCTACCGGCAACTTACCGAGGCGAAAACCGCCGTAGAGACACTGAGCGAATATTGCGACCAGCAATTCGGGGATTTTTCGCCCAGCTTCATCAAAACGCGCGACACCATCGATGAAATCGCGCAAACCGTTCACATCATCCTCGGCCGCAAGCCCGGCGGGTTGGAGGAAGAGGCGCCGGCGGCCGAGGAGGAGCTAGACGCGTTTTCAGTCGGGCTCGACAGCACTCTGACCTCGCCCGAACCCAAAGCGGACGATACGGACGAGTCCACCGAGTCAACTGAGTCCGAGGAGTCCACCGATAGCGGCGGGAGCGAAGAGCCGGCGATGGCAAGCGACTCCGGCGATGTCGCGGGGCAACTGGCGTCGATCTGCCGTTCTCTGCGATCCGAGGATCCGGCCGATCCCACGCCCTACTCGATTCTCCGCAGCTTCGCCTGGGCCAAGCTCATCAGCGAGGCGCCGCAGTTGGAACCGTCCGTCGTGGAGGCGCCCGAAAGCGCGCTGCGGAAACGGCTGAAACATCTCGACGCCGTGGGGGACTGGGATCAACTTTTGGAGGGCACCGAAGAGGCCATGGCGCTGCCGTGCGGCCGCTACTGGCTGGATGTCCAGCGCTACTCCTTCAACGCCTTGGAGCACCTGGACCGCTCTCCCGCAGCCAAGGTGGTGGGCCTGCAACTTCGAACTCTGCTGGAAGCATTGCCGGACCTTGTGGAACTGACGTTCCCCGATGACACCCCGGCGGCCAACTCGGAGACCCGGAACTGGATCGAGGGTTTCATCGTGAAGCCGGCGGCGGCCGAGCCAGCGGGCTCCGACGACTCCAGTGCCTCGACCGATGAGACGCCGAGCGACGCTTTCTCGTCGGAGGAGACGCCTTCGGACGATATGTCGTCAATGGACATCGGTTCGGAGGATTCGACATCCGAGCCCGAGCCGGAGCCCGAACCCGCGCCGGAACCCGAGCCCTACACGGTGGAGGAAAATCCACCCATCATGGACGAGGAACAGCCGCCGCCTTCCGACACATCCGACGAGTTCGCCATGGCGCTTCAGGCCGTGCGGGACGGCCGGACGGCCGAAGGGCTGGGGATGATCACCGGTATTCTGGCCACGGAGCGCAGCGGGCGGGCGCGCTTCCGGCGCCGCACGCAACTGGCGCACCTGCTGATGGCCGCGGGAAAAGGTAAGGTGGCGCAACCCATGCTCGACCAGTTGGCCGCCGAGATCGAAGAGCGCCGCCTGGAAGAGTGGGAACAAAGCGAGGTCATCGCGTATCCGCTGGAGCTTCTGATGCATTGCCTGACATCGGCGGACGACGAAAGGAGAGCGCAGTTGTACACGCGGATCTGCAAACTGGATCCCGTGCGCGCGGTGAACTGCTCGTTCTAAAATGGCCACGCCCAAGTTCACCAAGAGCATTCAGCAGGGTCTTCTCGACAGATTGATCGATCTGGAACCGGAGAACCGCCAGGAGGCCCCCATGACGCGCGCGGAATCCTTGCGGCAATTGCGCGCGGCCGTGAAACGGGACTTGGAATGGCTTCTGAACACCACCCGCATGCCCATCGAAGTTCCCGAGGCGTGCGAGGAGGTCAAAAACTCCGTGCTCTTCTTCGGCCTTCCCGATATCGCCAGTATCTTTATCGCGGACACGGGCGAGCAAGTGCGGCTGCTGCGCTCCCTGGAGGCGGCGGTCGAGACGTTCGAACCTCGCCTGGTGCGCGCCCGCGTCACTACCAGGGAAAAATACCGCGCCGCCCAGCAGGCCATTACGTTTCACGTGGAAGCCATGCTGATGATCGACCCCGCTCCGGAGCGGATCGCTTTCGATACCGTGCTGGAGATCACCAAGGGTTCGTACAGCGTGAAGGAAACCTAGCGTGCGCGACGAATTGCTGTTCCACTATTCGCAGGAGTTGACCTACCTGCGGTATCTGGGCGCCGAATTCGCGAACAAATATCCCAAGGTGGCCGGCCGTCTTCTGCTGGAGGCCGGCAAGTGCGAAGATCCGCACGTGGAGCGCCTGCTGGAAGGCTTCGCATTCCTGGCCGCGCGCATTTACACCAAGATCGACGACGAGTTTCCGGAAATTGTCGAATCGCTGCTATCGGTGCTCTATCCTTATTACCTCCGCCCCATCCCGTCGGTGTCGGTGGTGCAATTCCACCTCGACCCGGAGCAGGGCAAGCTCATGAGCGGCCTGCCGATTCCGCGCGGATCGCTGCTCTACTCGGCGCCGGTGGCCGGCACGCCGTGCAAATTCCAGACGTGCTTCGACACCACCTTGTGGCCGCTGGAAGTGAAATCCGCCGATTGGCGTTCGGCCGACCGGATCCAACCGCCCGTGCCCTCCAGCGGCGCTGCGGCGGTGATCCGCCTGGAACTCAATTGCCTGCCCGACGTCAGCTTCTCCAAGCTCGATCTCAAGACGCTGCGCCTGTTCCTGCAAGGCGACGGCACGGTGATCAACGGCCTCATCGAGCTGCTCTGCAATAACTGCATTCAGATTGTGGCGCGCGATCTGGCTGCGCCGGCCAGGAAGACCGTGGTTTTCGCGCCGGGATCGCTCCGGCAGGTTGGTTTCCAGCCCGACGAAGGCCTCCTCCCGTTTCCGCGGCGGACTTTCTGGGGATACCGGCTCCTGCAAGAGTACTTCGCCTTTCCGGAAAAATTCTACTTTCTGGACCTCTCGGGCTTCGAAAAACTGGCCGCGGCCGGGTTCGGCGAGAAGATCGAAATCCTCTTCTTCCTTTCCGACTTCGAACGCGCCGACCGGCGGCAATCCCTGGAACTGGGCGTTTCCAAGAACACTTTCCGGCTGGGTTGCGCCCCGGCGGTGAACCTCTTCGAACAGGTTGCCGAGCCGATCCTCATGGAGCAGAAACGCTTCGAATACCGCATCGTCGCCGATGCGCGGCGGGAAGAGGCAATGGATATTTTCTCCATCGACGAGGTCACCGGCGTGGTGAGCGGGTCCAACGAGACCGTCGATTACGAACCGTTCTTCTCGCACCGCCATTCCGCCGGCGGCGGCCCCACGCGGACCTTCTGGCACAGCACCCGCAAGCTCTCCGGCTGGCGGACCAACAAGGGTTCCGATGTGTATATCATGTTCGTGGACCTGTCCGGCGCGAAGAGAACGCCCGATAAGGATACCGTCACGTTGCGGCTCACCTGCAGCAACGGCGAACTGCCCTCGCGCCTGCCCTTTGGAAACGAGGAGGGCGATTTCCAGTTGGGCATCGGCGGACCCATCACCCGGATTGTGGCGCTCACCAAGCCGACCGACGCCTTACAGCCGCCCTCGCAACAGGGGCTTCTCTGGCGCCTGGTTTCCAAGCTCTCGCTGAACTACCTGTCCCTGGTTTCGGAAGGAGCGGATGCGTTTCGCGAGATCCTGCGGCTGCATAATTTCACCGGCTCGCTCTCCGCGGAAAAGCAGATTGACGGGATTCTGAGTCTGCGCAGCGAACCGCATTTCGCGCGCCTGACTTCCAGCCACGGAGTTACTTTCGCGCGTGGCACCCGCGTGGAGTTGGAACTGGACGAGGACCAGTTCGCCGGCACGGGCGCGTACACCTTTGCCGCCGTGATGGATGTCTTTCTGGGGTTGTACACTTCAATGAACAGCTTTAGTCAACTGGTTGTAAAGACGCGACAACGAAAGAGAGTTATGAAACAATGGCCCCCGCGAGCGGGACAGAAAATCCTGATGTAGCGCTCGAAAAAGTACGCGAGTCGCTCTTCCGGGAGCCGTACTCGTTCGACTTTTTCCAGGCGGTGCGCGTGCTGGGTTGGCTGCAGCCCGGCCGGTCGCCCGTGGGGCGCTATAGCCATCCCCAAAATGAAGTGGTGCGCTTCGGCGCCAACCCCATTCTGCATTTTCCCGCCAGCGCCATCCAGTCGCTGGTCGAACGGCCCGACGGGGGCCCGGCGATGACCATCAACTTCATGGGCCTGGTGGGCCCGCTGGGCGCGCTCCCCAATTACGTAACCGAGTTGATCGCCGCCAGAATCCGCGCCAAAGATCGCACCCTGATGGAATTTCTCGATCTCTTCAACCATCGCCTGACGTCGTTCTTTTATCAGGCGTGGGAGAAGAATCATTTCACCGTGGCTTACGAACGCGACCGCAAAGATCCGGTAACCGCCTGCCTGTTTGCCATGATCGGCTTCGGCACGAAGGGCATCCGCGGCCGCCAGCCGGTGGAAGACGAAGCGTTCCTCTACTATTCCGGGCTGTTCGGCTTGATACCCAAATCCGCGCTGGCGCTGGAATCGGTGCTCGCCGATTATTTCGATATCCCGGTCGAGCTGGAGCCGTTTATCGGCGCCTGGCGCAGCCTGGCGGAGCCCGACCAGTGCGTGTTCGGGGGCGAGTTCCCCGAATCCACCGCGCTGGGATTCGGCGCTGTCGTGGGGGAAGAGATTTGGGACCAGGGATCGCGCGTGCGGCTCAAGTTGGGCCCATTGAGCGCCCAGCAGTATCGCGATTTCCTGCCCACCGGCAAAGCGTGGCCGGCGTTGCGGGCCATCGTCCGCAGTTTTTGCGGGTACGATCTGGAGTTTGAAGTTCAACTGATACTGCGCCGCGAGGACGTGCCGGCTTTTGAACTGCGCCCACCGGCTGAAAACGCGCTGTACCTGGGTTGGCTTACGTGGTTGAAATCGGGCAGCGATTTCGAGCGCAACCCGGGTGATACGATTCTTTTACTAGGAGAGGCTTAACATGGCGACAAATTTGCGTGCCGTAATCGGCAAACTGAACACGACAACCCGAAATGCACTGGAAGGGGCGGCAGGCCTCTGCCTTTCCCGAACCCATTACAACGTGGAGATCGAGCACTTCCTGATGAAGCTGCTGGACGGGAGCGGCGCAGACTTCGCGCTGATCGCTCGCCATTTCGGGATTGACAAGTCCCGCCTGGCGGCCGAGCTCAACCGCAGCCTCGACAAGCTGAAGTCGGGCAGCGCCCGCAATCCCGCGATCAGCGAATCGGTGCTGAAGATGTTGAAAGAGGCCTGGATGACCGGGTCGCTCGAATTCAACGACGATCTGGTTCGCACCGGCTACTGCATCCTGGCTCTGGCGAGTGTGGAAGAGCTCACCCGCATTGTCAGCGACGCCAGCAAGGAATTCCAGAAGATCAACGCCGACGCGTTGAAGAAGGAGTTCGCCGCCATCGTGGCGCAATCCGAAGAGGAGGCCCAGCAAGCCACCGTCGCGGCCGAGGGCGCGGCCGAAGGTCAGAAACCCAAGGCCGGCGGCAAGACGCCGAACATCGATCAATACACCGTGAATCTCACCGAGAACGCGCGCAAGGGGAAGATCGATCCCGTGTTGGGGCGCGATTTCGAAATCCGCCAGGTGATCGACATCCTGACCCGCCGCCGCCAGAACAACCCGATTCTGGTGGGCGAAGCCGGGGTCGGCAAGACCGCCGTGGTGGAAGGCTTTGCCTTGCGAATCGCCGCGGGCGACGTTCCGGAACCTTTGAAGAAGGTCGCGCTCCATACGCTCGACCTCGCGCTGCTCCAGGCCGGCGCGGGCATCAAGGGCGAGTTTGAGAATCGCCTGAAGAGTCTGATCAACGAAGTGAAGTCCTCGCCCACGCCGATCATCCTGTTCATCGACGAGGCCCACACCATGATCGGCGCGGGAGGTGCGGAAGGCCAGGGCGACGCCGCCAATTTGTTGAAGCCGGCCCTGGCGCGCGGCGAGCTGCGCACCGTCGCGGCCACTACCTGGTCGGAATACAAGAAGTATTTCGAGAAAGATCCGGCGTTGGCGCGCCGCTTCCAATTGGTCAAAGTGGAGGAGCCCGGCGAAAAGCAATGCGAGCTGATGCTCCGGGGGCTCATCCCCGTCCTGGAGAAGCACCACAATGTGCGCATCCTGGATGAAGGTCTCGCCGCGGCCGTAAAGTTATCGAACCGCTATCTGCCGGACCGCCAGTTGCCCGACAAGGCGGTGAGCGTGCTGGACACCACCTGCGCCCGCCTGGCTCTGGGTCAGAATACCGTCCCGCCGCCGATCGAAGACGCCCATCGAACGCTGGACGATCTGGCGGTGCAGACCCGCGTTCTGGAACGCGAAGCCGCCCTGGGCGCCGATCACAGCGAACGGTTGAAGGAACTTGGCGAGCAGAAGACGGCTACCGAGGCGCGGCTGGCCACTTTGCAGGCGCGCTACGACAAGGAACTGGCGCTGGTCAATCAAATCCGCGAAGTCCGCGGCCAGTTGGAAGAGGCCCATGCCGCGGGCGCCGCGAACGGGTCGCCCGGCGCGGCCGATTTACGCGCCCAATTGGCCAAGCTCAATACCGACCTCGAAACCCTGCAGGGGGAAACGCCGCTGGTTCGCGTCTGCGTGGATCAGGGCATTATCGGCGAAGTGGTTTCCGGCTGGACCGGCATTCCGGTCGGAAAAATGTTGAAGGACGAAGTCGGCATCGTGCTCCATCTGGAAGACCACATGCACAAGCGCGTAATCGGCCAGGATTACGCCATCTCGGCTATCGCGCAGCGCATTCGAACTTCGCGCGCCCGCCTCGACGATCCCAATAAGCCCGTCGGCACCTTCCTGCTGGTGGGCCCGAGCGGCGTCGGTAAGACCGAGACGGCGTTGGCGCTCTCCGACCTGCTCTATGGCGGCGAAAAGAACGTCATCACCATCAACATGTCGGAGTTCCAGGAGGCCCATACGGTTTCGACACTGAAAGGCTCGCCTCCCGGATATGTCGGCTATGGAGAAGGCGGAGTCCTCACCGAAGCAGTCCGCCGCCGCCCGTATTCCGTGGTCCTGCTCGACGAGGTGGAAAAGGCGCATCCCGACGTGCTGGAACTCTTCTTCCAGGTATTCGACAAGGGGAACATGGAAGACGGGGAAGGGCGCAGCATCGACTTCAAGAACACCATCATTATATTAACGTCGAACGCCGGCACCGCCACCATGGCGAAGCTCTGCGCCGATCCCGAAACCGCTCCCAGCGCCGAGGGGCTCGTCAAGGCGCTGAAGCCGGAGTTGGACAAGGTTTTCAAGCCGGCGTTTCTGGGCCGGCTGGTGATTACGCCGTTTTACCCGATCCAGGACGAAGCCATGAAACAGATCATCGTCCTGAAGTTGGGCAGGATCCAGCGCCGCCTGCGGGAAACCCACAAGCTGTCCCTGACTTACGATCCTCAATTAGTCGAGGAGGTGGCGAAGCGTTGCACCGAAGTGGAAAGCGGCGCCCGAAACGTGGACAATATCCTGACTAATACGCTGCTGCCGGACATCTCCCGCCAATTGCTCACGGCTTTTGCGGAGGGCACGCGGCCGTCCGCCATCCACGTAGGCATCGGAGAGGATGGCTCGTTCGTCTATGGCCAGGCGGCCGGCCAGGCTGCCGTGGGCCAAGCCAGTTAGAAAGGCGCGCATAGCAGGCGGCGGCTGCCCGCCGCCAGGAAGAAGGGGACCATGGCAAGTGCAACATACTCGCAAGAGGGCCGGCTCTTAAGAATCAAGACGACGCTGGGCTTGACGGAATTGCTGCTGGAGAAGTGGTCCGGCGTGGAGAGTCTATCGAAGCCGTTCGAGTTCCGGGTAGTAATGCTGTCCACCGATCTTCAGGTGGACATCAAGAGTCTTCTGCGCACCAGCGCCACTATATCGCTCTACCTGGCCGACGGCACACCGCGGTATTTCAACGCCGTGTTCCGCAGTATTGTACAGTCCCATCAAAGCGGCGGTTCCGGCGGCGACCAGTCGGACGATGACTCGGTGACGAAGCTGGCGGTCTACGAAGCCGTCCTGGTCCCCAAGGTATGGTTTCTGTCGCTCAACTCCGACTGCAAGATCTTCCAGAGCATGAGTGTCCCGGACATTGTGGGAAAGGTTCTGAAAGATGCCGGCATCTCGGACTACCAGTTCCGCACCCAGGGCACTTACCCGACGCGCGAGTACTGCGTGCAATACCGGGAGAGCAGCTTGCATTTCATCTCCCGGTTGCTGGAAGAGGAGGGGATTTTCTACTTCTTCGAACACACCGACACCAAACACACGATGGTGTTCGCCGACAAGAGTTCCGTGCTGCCTACTTGTCCGGGCCAGGCGGTCGTCGTGTACGCCTACGACGAGGGTGGCTGGGTGAGCGAGGAAGAAGGCCTGGAGGGGGTGGCGACACTGGACCGGATCGAAACCGCGTTTACCGGGAAAGCCGCCCTTACCGACTACAACTTCGAGACGCCGAGCCTCAACCTGATAGGCAATTTGGGGGCGGATAACGAGGAAATGTTCGAGTACCCCGGAGAGTACACCGAGAAGGAAGACGGTTCCCGCTATACCCGCATCCGTTTGGAAGAACTCGAGGCCTTGCAGTTCGTCGTGAATGGAACCAGCCGGTGCCGCGCCTTCCGGGCGGGTGTCAACTTCAAGTTGAAAAAGCACTATCGGACTGACACAAATAAGGATTACTTTCTCACCTCGGTTATCCACGATGCTCAGGATTCGACTTACCGGCAGGATCGGAACAAGGCTCACTACTACAACAACAGCTTTAAGGCGATTCCGAAGACGGTTCCCTATCGCCCATCGCGCGATACCCGGCGACCCACGGTCCACGGGACGCAACCCGCTTTAGTGGTGGGCAAAGCGGGGGAGGAGATCTGGGTGGATAAGTACGGGCGCGTCAAGGTGCAGTTCTACTGGGACCGCCTGGGCAAAAAGAACGAAGACAGCTCCTGCTGGTGCCGGGTGTCCCAAATCTGGGCCGGCAAGAATTGGGGCTGGATGACCATTCCGCGCATCGGCCAGGAGGTGCTGGTCGATTTTTTGGAAGGCGATCCGGACCGGCCCATCATCGTCGGCCGCGTGTACAACGCCGAGCAAATGCCTCCCTACACTTTGCCCGCGAATCAGACGCAGTCGGGTATCAAGAGCCGCAGCAGCAAGGGAGGCGGCGCCGAGGACTACAACGAAATTCGTTTCGAGGATTTGAAGGACAGTGAGAAGATCACCGTCCATGCCCAGAAAGACATGGATACGACGGTCGAGCATGACGACACCCAGCACGTCCAGAACGACCGGACCATCAATGTGGACGGCAAACACACCGAGACCATCGTCAAGGACACGACCATTACAATCACCCAGGGAAATCACTCCACCACGCTCAACAAGGGAAACCAGTCGACGCAGCTTGACATGGGCAACCAGTCGACTACGCTGAAACTCGGCAACCAGTCCACCAATGTAAACCTGGGGAAAATCGATATGACCGCCATGCAGTCGATCACCCTCACGGTAGGGGAGAGCAGCATCAAGATCGACCAGGTCGGGGTTACCATTCAAGGAATGATCATCAAGGTTGCGGGCACTTTGATGACGGAAGTAGATGGTGAATTGATGCTGACGCTCAAGGGCGGCTTCACCTTTATTAACTAACATGACAGTCAAGGAAATTGCCGAAATCTCGAAGCTCAGCGAAGGTGCGCAGGCTTTGGTGCAAGAAGACTCCACGTCTTCCGCATATCTGGACAGCCTGGAAAAAGGGGGGCTGTTCCAGGACGCGCTGCGCTTTCTGGCGCATAAGTTGCCCATCGACGCGGGCGTGAAATGGGCCGCCGCCTGTGCGCGCGAGTTGCGCGCTCCCGAAGGCAAGGACCAGAAAGACGAACCGTTGGAGGCCTCCGAGCAGTGGATCAAGGCGCCGGGCGACCCCACCCGATGGGCGGCGAAGGAAGCCGCCGACAAGGCCAAGACGCCGGGCCCGTCCAATCTGGTGGCGATGGCGGTCTACTTGAGTGGAGGCAGCATGTCCCCGCCCGGAAGCCCGGAAACGCCGCCGCCACAGTATGCCGCGCAAAAGATGATTGCGGGCAGCGTCCTGGTCGCGGTGGTGAGCCACGAGCCCCAGAAGGCCACCGAACGGTACAAACGCGCGCTCGCCATGGGAAAAGCTCTGGACGTGCCGGGCGGGCAGTAGCCGCCCTGCCAGTTACTGAAGCCCCGCGGCGGCGGGCGGTTGCGCCGCAGTCGGAGATTCCTTGATGGTGATGCCGCCCAGTCCCATGCGCAGGTAGATGCGATGCGCCGGCGCCGTCCCGGTGAGAGCGTACTGAATGCCCACGAGGCTGCGCCGCTCGAAGTTGCCGTCAAAATCGGAAGATACCGTGCCGATCTTGCTCTTCGCGTCGATGGAGTACTGTTCCGTCGCCGGCAGCAGCAGAACGATGTCGCCGGCGTGGCCGGTAGCTTCGATATCGGACGTGACATTGGTTACGATCACGTCGCCGGTCCCATGATGAATCACCAGCTTGGAGTTGCGCGGCACATGGATTCGATACTCCACCATCACGCCGCCCGTCGAGCCTAAGGGATGCGTCCAGCGGCTGTAATGGGGCACAGCGGTGGAGATCTCCAGGTCGCTATCGGAGCGGCGCTCGGCGGTAACGTGGACGCTCTCCATGCGCTTGGATGCCTCGGCCTGCTCTTTGGCGTCGTAGAGGTTGGCGAGCGATTTGATCACCGTGAGTTCCACCTCGGGGCGGTCCCAGCCTTCCACCGACAGGTAGCCATACGAACGATTCAAGTGGATCGTGCCCCCCGGCTGGAAAGGCACGTCCTGGGTATTAGTTACCTGAATCAGTTTCTTGTTTCCGCCTGCGCCAAACAACGGCGCCGTGACCGCCGCCGCTCCCGCGAGGCATAGAATCGCCAACCGTTTATGAGCCATTTTCCGTGTTTTCCTGTTGTGCGCGCGCGTCCTTCACCATATGCAGAAAACGGCGCGCCAGTTCGTGAATCTGCGTCTCTTTGCGCTTGTACAGCGCTTCCTGCGGGATGAGTTCCGAGCCGATGCCCAGGGCGCTCGATCCGGCCAGAATGAAATCGAAGGCCGTCTGCTGATTCACTCCGCCGGAGGCGATCAGCGGGATGTGCGGCAGGGGCACCTTCAAAGTGCGAATGTAATGGTAGCCGCCCACCTGCGCGCACGGGAAGATCTTGACGAAGTCCACGCCGGCCTTCCACGCCGCGATCACCTCGCTGGGCGTCAATGCGCCGGGAAAGACCACCACATCGTTCTGCAGCGCGAATTCCACCACTTCCGGCACGAACCCGGGGCTGGTCAGAAACCGCGCCCCGGCATCCAGACAACGGCGCGCCGTCTCCACATCGAGGACCGTTCCCGCGCCAATCACCATGCCGGGAAGGCGCTTGGTCATTTGGCGAATCACATCCAGCGCCGTGGGCACGGTCATGGTGATTTCGGCGAGCGGGATTCCCGCGCGATCGACCGCTTCCACGGCAAAACGGGCGTGCTCCGCGTCCGGCACGCGGATCGCCGGAAGGATGCCGATTTCCTCGATGCGGGCGCGAACTTCAGCTCTTGTCAAGCGAGGCTCCTGGTGCGCGCCGTTTGGCGCCTGTGTAATAGCATATCGCGTTCGGACAACTCAGCCCGGGCTGCGGTGGCGAAAAAGGGCGGAAAACCGCTTGCTGACGTCTAATGGCTCGCCTGCGCCGCGCGCCCGAAGAACCGGATCCGAACCACGAAGTGGCGGCCTTCATCGCCCAGAAACTGCAAGAACTGCGGCGCGCCGGACACGTTGTTGACCGCCGTCGGATTGGCTTGGCCAGTGGCGTTGTCTATGCCGCCGCGAAGAGCGAAACGGTATCCGTGGAACGTTACCATCCGTTCGAGCCCCACGTTCAGGTCGACGTTTACCGGGTAACGGTAGGAATCGACCGCTCCGATGACGAACCCGGTCTGGTCCCGCACCGAGAATGGAAAGCCGCTCCGCATATCGCCCAGGATCGAGACGGCCCAATTCTTCCATGGGAGCGGCAGATAAGCCCAGGCCAGGACCCGGTTCGGAACGTCCCACGGCACCGGGGTAAAATTGCTCAGCAACTGCAGCGGTTGGGCGCTGTTGGCATCCACCAGGACGTTGGAAATGGCGCGCGAATGGGTAAAGGCCGCCGACCACTCGTACTGTCCCGAAAAAGTCTGGTGGACCGAGATTTGCACCGAGTCGTAATCGTCGCGCCGCAGATTGCTGAGCGAATAGTCGCCGCCCGATTCGCCGCCCGGCAAAGGCAGCAAGGACGGCGGAGCGTTGGGCGCCAGCGGGTTGACGAATACGAACCCGTCGCTGCCGCGGCGGCGCAAATACTTCGCCGTCACAAAGACGTGCGTGGAAACTTGACGATCCACGCCGGCATTCCAATTGCCGGCACGCGGCAGACGCAGGGGCGTGTTGCCGATCGAGAAGGTGGTGAGCGCCGGCGGCCCGGCGGCCGTGCCGTCAGGCCCGAAAGTGGTGGTCGCGCCCGTCTGATCGAGCGGCCGGCCAAGCATGCCCATGGTGACGGCGTCGTGGGTGACGGCGTAGCCTCCCGACACGCGCGTGCGTCCCGCCCGGAATGGCGACCACGAAAACGCCAGGCGCGGAGACCAGGCCACGTCGCGGATCCGCCGGTCCCAATCTTCTCGAACCCCCAGGTTGAATTGCAGGCGTTTCGAAATGCGCCACGTGTCCAGGAGATACGACGACATTTCGGCGTCGTCGAGATGGAAGATGGCAGGCGCGCCAAACACCGTTTGCGAGATCGGCTGGCCGGAAAGCCCCAGCACTTCGTAACCCGTGTCGCGATTGTCGGCGTGGTAATGCAGCCAGTCCACGTCGGCGCCGGCCTCCACCTGGTGCGAACCCGCCAGCGAGAATTTAGGCAGGTATGCATGAATCAGTCCCTGATCGCGGGCCGCGTCCTGCGCGGAGTTCACGAAGTAGTTGCCGCCGTTGCCCTGGGGCGAAAAGACGTACAAGCCCGCGCCTTGCGGTGTTTCGGTCTGGGAGAACTGGTGATAGGCGTAGCCGAAATCCACCAGCACGCCGTGGCCGAAATACACCTGGTCTTTGAGGCTGCCGGAATAATCGCGCGTGTGCACGCTGGACGTGGTGGAGACGGGGTTCAGCGGCCCGAGCCCCACGCGCCCCTGGTTGTCCACGTTCACCAGAAAATCGGCGAAGAGAATGTTTTTCGGCGTGAGGTTCACCTGGGTATGCAGCAGGTTGCTGCCGGCCCATCCGTGGCGTGTATTCTGGCCGCTGGGAAGCCCCGTCACCAGTGTTTCGGTGTATTCCGAATCGAGGGTGTCGGAGAACCATGCCCGGCCTTTTACGATGGGGCCGGAAACCCCGAACCGTGGATACCAATCCCCCAGGTGCAGACCCTGTTGGATGTTTACTCCCGGAATAAAATCGGTGGCGGTGTAATGGAAGGAATCCGTGCCGTTCTGCACGTTGATATTCAGAACCCCCGCCGTTCCCTTGCCGAATTCCGCCGAAGGCAGGCCCGAGGACAGGTCGAGCGAGCGTATGCCCTCCACCGCCAGGAGCGTCTGGAACTGCCCGGAGATCGGATTGGTGATGTCGAACCCGTTGAGAAGATAGAGCACCTGGTTTTCCGCCGAGCCGTCAAAGTGCAGATCGCCGGCGGCATCCTGCACCACGCCGGGCATGAGTTGCATGGAACTCCGCAAACTGTGGCTGTTGGCGTAAGGAACATCGTTGACTTCCGTGCCGGTCAGGCGCTCCTCGGTGAGCGCTTGCCCCACGTCGACGGGCGAGGTCGCCGCGTTGACGTTCTCGGATTGAAACACCTCGCGCACGGTGTTAATGACCAGCGTCACTTCCTCCGCGCCCGTGATGTGCAGCGCGCGGTCCTTCAGGGCGTAGTAACCTTCGCGCTCCACGTTGAAGAGAAAGTCGCCCGGCCCGGGCAATGCCAGCGTGAAGGCGCCGCGCGCGTCGGTCAGCGCTTCCACGGAAATGGCTGAGGCCGCGGCCGAACGGGCGGAGACGCGGGCGGTGGCGACTGGCACGTCGTTTTCGTCGACGACCCGCCCATGCAGCATAAGATCGGCCGCGCCCAGCGGGAGCGCCATCAGCCAGGAAACCGTGAGCCAGCGTACCAGCATAATCGACTGCCCGGAAGCGAACTCTTCCTCAAAGATAGCCCAGGAGGGCGATGCCCGATTTAGCCACGGATGAACGCGGACAAAACAATGCCTTTTCTTATTCGTGTTCATGCGTGTTCATTCGTGGCCATTCCTGTTCTTGGCGCGCTTTCATCCGGCTACACGATCCTCACCGCAAGCGACTCCGAAGAAACTCCCGCGCACTCGATGCGGAGCAGGTGATCGCCTTTGGCAGTACTCCCCGGAATGACGGCGTTGATCTGGCGATTTCCGTCCGCATCCTCGTCGCCCACGTAGTCGATCGCGAGACGCGTGGAATCCAGCAGAACGCGGATGTTGTCACGGTCGCAATTCTCCGGTAAGCCCTGCACCCAGGAGCTGAGATATCCGCGGTCGCCCACCGCAATCGCCTCCACCTTCCAGTTGGCGCCGTCGCAAGCGCCCACCAGGACCACGCGGTCCGCCCGCAACGGCATATCGACCGCGACCCGCATCGTATGCCCGAAATCGCTGTCGGCAAAGCGCAGACGCACCTCGTTCCATCCGCCGCCGAGCCCCGGCGGCAAGCGGAAATTCGCCATCCATTTGCCATCCGGATCGTGTCGCACAAATAGCGCCGGCACGCCGAATCCGCCCACTTCGAAGCGCAGTTCGTCGCGCGTAACTTTCTCCCGCGCGGTGCGAAACCAACAACTGATGTATTCCTCTTTGCGGGTGGAAAAATTGACGCCGGTAGTCCTGGTGTTGGCCACGTCCGCGAGGTCGGGCGCCGCCTGCTGCGGATTGGTCACCGGCTCCCACTTCCGGTAACAGGCCACGCCTGCCTGTGCCCCCGCGGCGTACATCAGTTCCACGCGCGCGAAGCCGGCCGCCCGGCACATCGCCAGTAAGCAGCCGACACTGGGTCCAATCCAGTTATCTAACTGGTTGCCTAACTCGTCCGTCTCGTAAAACTCCATCGTAGGAATGTCGACTATGTGCTCGCGCCAGGTGTCGCCGTCGGTTACGAACGATTCCACAATGGCCGTGCCGGTGGTGAGGGCGCAGACCATTTCCAAGGCCAGCAGGGGATGCTTGAGATGATAGAGAATCCCCAGGAACAGGACGTAATCGAAGACGCCGAGCTGCGCCTCCGCGAGCTCATAGAAGTCCAGGACCCGGTAGTCCACGCGGGAGCCGAGTCTGCTATGAATTTCGAGAAAATGCGGCACTTCCACGCAGTCGATGGCGGTAACCTGCGCGCCGCGCCGCTCCGCTTCAAAACTGAACCAGCCATCCCAGGCGCCGGTGTCCAACAACCGCTTGCCTTGCAAAACCGCGGGAATCGGGAAGCGGCTCCAGCGCCACTGGAGGGTTTCCAAGGGGATAAACCCCGCGATCTGCTCGCCGTCCGGCAGGGCGAAGCTGTGATACCAGCCGCGGTCGTAAAGCTCCTGACTGAAGTCGCGGCCCCTGCGGGACGGGCGCACGGTGGACGTTTCCATTGGTAGTGAACCTTTCGCGCGATGTACACTCCAATTATGCCCTGCGCACTGGTGCTCTCGGCGGGCGGAATGTTCGGCGCCTACCAGGCCGGCGCGTGGAAGGCGCTGGCGGCAAGTTTCCAGCCCGATCTCATCGTCGGGGCCTCCGCCGGCGCGCTCAATGGATGGGCCATCGCCGGCGGTTGCTCTCCCGGCGAACTGTGCGACTCCTGGACCAACGCGGCCTCGGCCGACCTGATGCACTTTCACATTCCCGCGCTCCCCTGGCGCGGCGTTCTCGACCCCGCCCCGCTCTATCGCCAGGTGGACGATTTCTTCGCCCGCTTTCGCCCGCGCCTGCCCTTCGCCGCCACCATGGTGGAAGTGCCGCGTCTGCGCCAGATCTACGTCACCGGTGACCGCATGACGGCGGGGCATCTGCGCGCCTCCTGCGCCATCCCGGCCGGCTTTCCGCCGGTGCGCATCGGCGGCAAATTCTACGTGGATGGCGGCCTGCTCGCCGTCGTACCGCTTTGGGCCGCCGTCGCCATGGGAGCCACCTCAGCCGTGGTGGTCAACGCTCTCCCCATGATGCCGTCGCGCTTGCTGCGCGCCACCGTGGGGACGTTCCGCTCCCTGGCAGCGCCGCCGGCCCAATTCCCGAATCTCGAAGTCGTCGAAATTCGCCCGCCGGGGCCGCTCGGCACCGTCCACGACGCCATCTTCTGGAAGCTGGACAATGTGCGGCGATGGATCGCGCAGGGCGAACGCGATGCCGCCGCTATTCAATCACTACCAGTTCATAATCCGCCAGTGCCGGCACCGTGAATGCCGTGTAAGCGCCCTGCTTTTGCAAAGGCAATACCGTTGGATTCCGCACGGTGTGCGCCGATTTGAAGTTGCCTAACAGTTCGATCCGGATATCGCGCATGGGAATCGGCGCAAAGTAAGCGGTCTGCGATTGTCCGCTCAGGTTGATCAGGTGGATCAGCTTGCGGCCCGCCTGCTGCATCAGCGTCACCTCGACCAGCGGGTGGGCATTGGTCTTCAATTGCGGTTCCGGGTAAAGTTGGCCCAGCAGATCGCGAAACAGACCGGCATGCGCCGGCAGGCTCTGGCGGTAATAGAGCGCGCCTAACTCCCAGGGAACCCATGTTACCGCGCCTTTGCCGAACTTAGCCGAAACAACTCCGGGGATGGTGGTGTCCTTCATATCCACGTGGACTTTTTCGGGCGGCCCGATCATCGACGGCGGCACCAGGGTGAGCGGAGCGGCGCCATTCGCTTCCACCTCGGTGAACGGGCCGTTCAGCATCAACAGGTCGGTATCCTTCAGGGAAGCAAAGCGGGAACGATCGCGCACGCGGATGTATCCCGGCAGGCCGGCGGTGGCGCCAATCACCCGTGCCACCGGGAACTCGGGCGGCCGCGAACTCAGCACCAGTACGCGGCCCCCGCCCTCCATATACTCGCGCAGACCGGCCGGCGCCCAGTTGGTGGCGACCACCAGGTCGAATTGCCGTATGCCCAGCCAATCCATGTTCTCGCTGACGGCGAAGGGCACGTGTTCTTCGGTGAGCAGGCGGAACACCCCGCGATAGGCCTGCTGGTCGCCGGCGCGATTCGCCAGCAGCAGCACCCGCGCGGCGCTGGTCTGGCCGGCATAATATTGTTCGTGGGCCGCGGCCCAGGTGAAAATGGGCTTGGCCGTCTCGTAAGCCTGCCGGTCCTGTAAGTCGAGCAGCGTGCCGTTTACCTCGAATGTAAGCGCGCCTCCGTTGGCGAGGTCCTGCCACATGCGGGTGGCGATCTCCTCGCCCGGCACGGTGGCGAATCGCCAGGAGAAATCGACGAACTGCATGTTCAGGTCGATGGCCATCTTGCCGGGCTCGCTATTGCGGGCGCGGTTGACGTTATCGCTGGCGGTCAGGGGCCAGAGCGGCAAGGGCCGCGTGACCCCGGTATTCGACTCCGACATGATCCCATCGGTATAGTCGCGCAGGTAATTGAAGTATCCCGCCTGGGGCCGCTTCTCGCGGATCAGCTTGCCGATGGCCTCCGACACTTCGCGCACCGACGCGGCCATAAACTCGCGGTAATCGGCGTTAGGCGCGTCGGGAATATCGCGGCCATAACGCTGGCGATACCTGGCCTCGCAGCTATCGCAATGGCACAGGCCCACATACTTGCCGCTGTAATCGGTGGTCTGGTTGCCGAACATGTTGAAGAAGAGCCCGTCGACATCGTACTTATCGAGCCCTTCGGCGAGTATCTTCATGGCCTGCTGCCGGTAATAGCCGCCGTTGATACAGGTCGAATAGAGCCCGTTGTAGACTACCGGACTGCCATCCGCTTGGCGGAAGAACCACTCGGGGTGGGCGTCATAGACCGCCTTTTGCGCCTTGCTGAAATCGTAGCGGCCGATCACCCGGATGTGGCGGGCGTGCGCCTCGCGCAACGTGTCGCCAAACATGTCGCTGCCGGGCTTCAAATACGGGCTTGGATAGTGAAATTCCACTTGGGTCGGATAGTAAGCGGCGATGCCGCCCATGCCCGTGAGTACCACGTTGGCGTGCATGGCGGCCAACGCCTCCACCAGCCGGCGCGGGTCCGCGGCGGCGTCGGTTTCGCGCAGATTGGTCTGCACCAGGCGGATCGGCTCGGTCATCCACCAGCCCGGCTGAGCTTGGAGCGTCATAGCAAGCAGAAAGAGTAACGCAAACTTCATTGCATCCATCATAATCGTTGACGGAGGTGCAGGTGCTTACAAACGCCTTCATGGGCAAGCCGGAGCAACCCGGCGATTCCGAATTGACTGCGGTCCTTGGCCCGTCGCGAACCCTTTGGGACCAACTGCTGGATGCTCTTTCCAGCGAAGATTCGATTACCGGATGGGATTGGCATTCCTCCTCCGTGAAAGCCGGCTGGTCGTTGCGTCTGCGGCGCCAGCGGCGCAACATCGTCTACCTGCTGCCCGGTCAGGGCGCTTTCCTGGCGGCATTCGTCTTCGGGGACAAGGCGTTGGAGGCGATCCGCACCGCCGGATTTCCTCGCACGGTAACAGACCTGATCGACAGCGCCAAGAAGTACCCGGAGGGCACGGGCGTGCGCCTGGATGTTCGAAACTCCGACGATGTGGCCACGGTCAAGAAGTTGGCGGCAATCAAGGTGAAGAATTAGCGGCCGGCGTCCCGCGCTCTCTCGAAAAGCCCCATCCAGAAAGCTTTGCCGGATGCCAGCGGGCGCCGCAACTGTCGCACCAGGCGAAATCCGCGGCCTTCGATCTCGCGACTGAGAGACGCCGGATCGATCGAACGGAAGCTCTGCCGCAGCGCCTGTATCGACGGGCGCGCCGCGTCGCCCACCGCCGCTTCACTGGCACTGGGCAATTGCAGCACCACCGACAGGACGCCACCGGGCGCTACCAGGTTCACGGCGTTATCGAGGCAGCATGCCACCCCGGCATGCTCGAAGATCAACGCGGCGTGCACCAGTTGCACCGGAGCCAGCTCGATACCCTGCCCGGCCAGATCCGCACAATGAAGTTCCAGGCCCGGCACGGCGGCGTGACGCTCGCGCACGGCGCGGAGGTATTCCGGGTTGATGTCGATTCCGCAGACCCTGCGCGTCACCACGGGGTCGATCCGTTCCAGACCGTTGCCGCCCGCCACCCCCAGAATGGCGACCGATTCCGGCCGGCAGCCGCGCAACGCCTCGCCGAATAATTCCGAGAGCGCGCCCAGTTGCTGCACCGCCCCGGATGTCATGTGCTCTTCGTAATCGTGCAACGGCACCAAGAGTCAGGACGGAACTAACGATGGATCGGCGCCGATGGTGCCCACGAGTTCGTCGAGGTACTCGGGGCTCGAGACGCGAGCCAGTTGGCGGCGCGCTTCTTGCAGGCGATCTGTCAGGTCGGGCGAGTCCGCCAGCGCCGCGATATGGCGCTTCCACAGGGCCACATCGCGCGATTGCTTGGAGCGCAAGCGCTGCCGGTACCAGTCGCTCGCCAGCAAGGCATCGCGGTGAAACAGTCCGCGTACACGCTCGTCTTCGGCCGTCATGCCCTGGTAATGCCCGTGCGCCATGATGTGCAGCAGCGCTTCCAGCGGCGGGCAGGCCGCCGCCACACTGCCGTCTTCGAAGTATTGCCGGGCCACGCGCGCCTGCGCCTCCACAATGGCGTCCACTCCCTCGGCGAATTGCGCCAGGTTCTGCTTCTCGGGACGCAGCATCTCGTCGCTGAACACCGCACCGGGCAGCTCAAAGAGCCGGCCCAGGAAATGGTCGGCAAACTCCCGTGTGATGCGGTACCCCAGCCGGCTGGCCAGCACGGTGCGGCCCTCCAGGCAGAAATCGCAGACCTTTTCCAGGTAGCCGTTGGCGATCAAAAACACGGGGTCGCGCTCGCGCACCTGCATGCGGCACCAGATCTCCGGCAGCAGCAGGCTGATATCGTGATCCACGCGGTAATACGGCCCCACGTAGCCGGCCGACGTTGTGAAGCCGGCATAACCGGTGAGGATGGCGGACACCAGCGCGTTATTCACGTCCACCACCGGCGGCAGCGCGTTGAACGGGCCCTTGGTGAGCGCGCCCTCGCTGCCAAACCCGGTGGTGGCGGGCGACTTTCCGGTGATGCTGCAGATGAAATCCATGAACAGCTCGGGCAGTTCCTGGTAGTGGATGGGGTTGTAGACGGCCAGCGGGGGCAGGTGAATCGCGGGGTCGGCGGGATTGTTGCGGCGCCCGGCCATTACGGCGTTGACGGGCAGCCATGCCGGCCGGTCCGCCGGGATTTCGCGCACCAGGCGGGTGGCAATTTCGGCCACGTAGGGATCGCGCGGATTCACCACGTCGGGGCGCGGCTGCAGATAGCGCGGATTGGTGGACCGCTTGCCGTTCACCAGCCGCGGGCAGGAGCTGGAGACCACGTATTGCGTCTCGGGGTGCTCCACGAACTGTTCCAGCAGCCGCTTCATGGGTTCCGAGTATTCGTCGAACTCGGCCACGTGGTCCACCATGGCCTGCGCGCGTTCCCGCGTGATGGGCTCGAAGTTCGAGAGGAACACGCCGGGGCCGGCGATGTCCGACTCCGCCTGCATGTCCACGCCGCGGTGGATGGCGTCATCGGGGCGCTGGAACAGCAGGCGCTCGCAGTTGGCCACCAGCTTTACGCTGGGGTTGGAATACTCCGGGTCGAGATATTCCAGGGCCGAGCGCGGCAGAACCGCCGATACGGTGATATCGTCTTCCACCTGCACCTTCTCGGCCGGGTAGAAATCGGGTCTTAGTTTGTAAATCCGCCAGGTGCCGTCGCGCTCATAACCCACGCGCAGATAGTTACTCACCAACTTATAGTTGTTGTATTTCAGCTCGTGACCCAGGTAGCCGTTGATGCTGTCGACGGCGAAATGTTCGCGCCAGTTGTCGCCCCACTCGGGCTGGTAGTAGCGCTTCACGGTGAACACCAGTTGGCGGATGGTCTGCGGGAGACCGCGCACCCACCGGTTGTGCTCCTCGGTATATTCGGCCGACGGACTTAGTAACTGGATCACCGACCCCAGCGAGCGGTCGAAGCTCAGGATGGGCCGCCGCGTGCGCGCGTCCGGCGGGCGGTTGCGGTAAATCGCGGAGAAATCCATGCGCAGGATTTCCGCCACCCGGTCCATGTCGCGATGGTAGTCCTTGACGAAGACCGGGCCTTTCAGAATGGCGCCCGCGATGGATTTCGAAATCTCCGACTTCCCCCCGCCCGAAACCGTGCACGGCTTATGGCACAGGGTGCCGCGCGGCCTTGCCCCTACCAGGCGCCATACCGCGCCGCCTTGCTGCCGGACCAGCCGCACGCGGTATCCCGAGGGCAGAAAGTATACCGCCCGCGCACGCAGGGGAATGCTGACCGTTTGGCCGTCGCGCAGCCAACTGATGGTCCCCTGCACCACGCGAAACTCGGCGTCTTCGGGCACGTAGTAGATATCCGGGAAGCGCCGGTCCACCGCATAGCCCTCGGCCCGCTCGTCCACCATGCCGTCGAGCAGGCGCATGGCGTCGGCGAACGGCGTCTGCTTGAGGCTCACCGTGCGGTTGGCGTAAAACTCCTGGCCGATGATGTACGTGGCGAAGGCCAGGGCGCCGCCGGCGTGCTCCTCTTCGCAGAGTCCGAAGAGATTGGCGGCGAAGCTGATCTGCGTCTTCACCTCTTTCTTGCAGTAACCGTAATAGTTGTCGGCAATAATGGTGACCATCACCCCCCGGCTGTCGCGGCAAGTCGCTTTGAACGCCCGTCCTTGGTTGTAAGGCTCGTCCTCGGCGGACCAGCACATGCCGTCGCGCTTCTGCCGTTCGGTGGCCTCGCTGACGTGCGGCAGCCCCAGTTCCCGCTTGCGCATGCCCACCAGGTGAGGCGCCAGCACGACGCAGCCGGTGTGCCCGGTCCAATGCAGGACGTCCAGAGCGGCATCGTTTTCGGGAAGCAACGGGTCGCCGCCATTGCCGAATATGGACTCCACGAAGTCCAGGTTGCTGACCAGCGAGCCAGGCGCCAGAAAGCGGACTTCCATGCTCTTTTCCGGGTCGCGGCCGGTGGCCGGACAGACCAGCGGGCGCAGCAGCAGGGAGACGAAACAACTGGCCTGGTCCGGCTGATCGGCGGTATACGGCAGGGTCATCAAGTCGGCCGGCGGATGGAGCGCCGCGGCCCAAAGCGCCGCGAAAGCCCGCTTGGGAACCGCGGCCTTATCGGCCGGGACCGGGAAGCCGCCCTCGGCGATGTGGAACAGCCCCTGGGTGGTGCGGCGGTCGGCGGCGGGATTGTGAAGCACGCCTTGCGGCACCCGGTACGACTGCAAATACGGCGACGAAAAACTGCAGCCTTTTGCCGGCAGCGACACCACGCGTCCCGTGCCCGCGCGGTCCAGGTTGAACGCGATCGCGGGGAACCGTGCGGCTCCCTGCGGGCAGACGTCGCTCAAGCAGGCGTCGAGAAATGCCTGGATGCGTGCGTCCACGGGGCACAGGCGGGCACCCAGCAGTTGCTCCTTCTGGTGCAGGCGGCGCAGCAGGGGACCGGCGGCCTCCAGAAATTGCAGATCGGCCGTATGATGGCAGATCGGCTGCCCCAGTGCCGCCAGCTTGAGATTGATATAACGGGCTAATTCCCCATCGTTCGATGACATCCAGCGTCCTCCGCAAAGTAGGACGGCACGTGGTCCTCGGGCTTCCTTCCCTCTAGGTTAGCAGGGGTGGGCAATGCCTTTGAGGCAACGGCAAGTCTCGTGACGTTTCCGGTTGGCGCCGGCAGGGAAATTGCGGAACGAAGCCAATTTTGTGGCCCAGGGGAAGGCTGACGGGCTGGCTTCCCGGATCGCAGGGGCATCGCAGCGAAAGTGCGAAACGAACCCATTTTGCGGCTTATGTTTAAGAAAACGCACTTGTTACGTCTCGTGGAAGGAAGCCGCAGGAAATCTGGCAGCGGAGGAGGGGAGCGGAGGGTCTGATGGCATTTTGGATGGCGGGGCGGTGCACTTCCGGCCGACGGGTCGGCGAGATGTTTGCGGAATGAACCCAATTTTGAGGGCGTAGGGGGGCGGTGTATTTCCAGCCGGTTGGCACCGGCGGGGAAATTGCGGTACGAACCCATTTTGAATCCTAGGGTCAAGAAAACGCACTTGTTCCCTCTCGCGGAAGGAAGCCGCCGGGAGTATGGCAAGGGAGGTCTCATGGTGTTTTCGATGGCGGGACGGTGCGTTTGCGGGCTGCCGGGTACCGGCGACGGATTTGCGGAACGGAGCCATTTTGCGCCACCCTCAGCGGAGCATCGGAAGTCCGGTGGCGGAGCAAGAGGAATCCACCGATCGGATCCCAACTCTTGGTCCTGAAGATGAAAAGGCACTGGCGCGGGCTCCTCGTTCCATGGCGGCGGTGAACAGGTTGCTTTCGAAGGTGGCGCAGAGGAGGAACGGTGGTTGGGTGGGGACAAAGCCGGCCCGCGGCCGGAGACGACGGCGGCGCGATTCGGTGACGCGGGCTTGGGGTGAGGCATTGGGGGTGCGTATCCTTCCGCCATCAGCAATAACATGGGTGTGGCCGGCGCCTGACGTTTGGGGGCGGGCTGGCTATGGAAGGAAAGGAGATAGAGGCGTGAGATTCACGTGAATGAAATCGGGCGATTTTACGAGTTGAAACCAGCGGCCGCGCAAGGTCCCCATGGAACTGCCCTGCTTCAGAGCGTAGGTGTTGGCAAATCGTCACTCCGAACTGCCGGACAGGGCGGAGCGGTGCAGGCGGTCTGGCGCCAGACCGAGGCACGTTTTCAGGGAACGGCGTATCACCAGGAGGAGGCCAGCCATTCGACCCTGAACCCCGAATTACGGGCGACAAGCCGACTTAACGTTCCTGATCCGTTCCGGCATTTCCCACATAGGGGACTACACGGCCATGTGGATTGCTTCCGGTTTGCCCACCAACCTGAGGCACGCGCCTCCACCAGTGGAGCCGCCCGCGCGAATTTCAAACAGGAATAATCTGGGCTGCGGGATCCAGACGCCGCAGGTCATTCGCATCGCTTGTAACAATGGGCTCTTTTCGCTCCCTGGCAACGATCACCACTGAAGCGTCGATGACATCCGGCGAGTTGGCGGCGGCGCAGAGTTCTCCACAGGAACGGGCAAGCTGCTCATCAAGAGGGACAACCTCCACTTCCTCGCTCCGCAAAAACCGCGCTAGAGTAACCTGAAAACGGCGGTCGCGCCAAGCTTGTCCCACAACGCCCGCGGGCACTCGAAAAGCCCGGCCTTGAGCCAACGCCCGACGGAGCAAAGCGATCATGCGTTTGTCACCGCGATCCAAGGCGATCAGCGCGCCGGCATCCAGAACTATCCCCGCCGCGGTGCGAGTGCGCGTTCTGCCCATTTGACGTCCTCAGCAGCGGGTTCACCATATTGTTCGATCAGATCCCGCAGGAGTCCCCGGAGAGACTCGCGCCTCTCGTGTTCCGCGAGGACCCGGGCAATGTAACCCGAAACCGAATCGGCTCGTCCGGCTCGAACTTCCCGGTGGACCCTCACCAGTTGATCCTTGGGCAAACTGATGGCGATCTTTGACCTGGTCATACTAGAATCATACCTCTCGCGAAACGAGCATATCCAGGTGTGCACTGCGACAGGCTTGATTCAGCCTTGGCGCTGATCCGCGAGCGGCAAGCACGGCCACGCCGCCGCGGGTCAACTGGGGAGGCCAGGGCTCTCCGCTCCCGGATTGCGCCAACCGGAAGATTGGGCAGGGCGGCCACATTGACGTAACACGCCCATACCGCTGATTTGCCGAGGGTTCCTGCGCTCTCGACACATTAGTACCGAGAAGCCGACTTGCGGGGACCGATCTGGCTATGGTTCAACCAAAGCGAGCCCTTCGATTTCCTGAAAGTCACTGTCGCGGCTGACAACGGTTGCTTCCAGGGAGAGAGCGGTCGCGGCAATCCAGAGGTCGTTCTCGTCCAGCGGAAGGCCGCGGCGTTGTTGAGTTGCCTTCACAGCCGCGTACCGATCGCCAACGGCGGCGGGGATCGGCTCGCACGGCAGTATCGCGAACAGCCTCGAGGCTTTCCCTTCGAGGTCAGTTCAGCGCCGTCCCGGAGCCAGCCTCTCCAAGCCAAACAGGATCTCGCCGCGAGAGATGGTGCAGATAACCACGCCATCATCGGCTCCAATCGATGAGAGCCAGGATGCCATCCGCGAGTCCGCTCGCATCAAAGCGCCGATCGCGCTGGTATCGAAAAGGTAGATCACGATGGATCCCTGGAAAACAGATCTCGCGTCCGGACAGAGAGCCGACTGGCCGCTATAGCAGCGTCGAGCTCATCCACATCGGCGGAACTCGGGTGAGGCGGTTCCTGCATCACCCGCAGGACTGCCGCGGGAGACCCGGGACGAGTTTCGGGGATGACTCCGGTGAGCGAACTCAACTGTTCCAGGGCCAATTGTTGGACGGTC
>Ga0182030_10002301_pt1 | contig 40451 bp, 36 predicted proteins | sample 812S3MmetaG_FD_121299 | JGI IMG/M metagenome (GOLD analysis project Ga0182030, IMG submission 121299) | Permafrost microbial communities from Stordalen Mire, Sweden - 812S3M metaG (Illumina Assembly) | ecosystem: Environmental > Terrestrial > Soil > Wetlands > Permafrost | place: Sweden...
AAAGTATGGAGTGCGGCGGCTTGCCGCCGCTTTTCCAAGTGGAGCTTGCTCCGATTGAGGAGGAGTCACGCATCCAAAAGCGGGAGCAAGCTCCCGCACTCCATACTTTAGAACACCCCTGCCCTCGCTGTTCCGGTTTCGGTACGGGCTTGACAAAAATTAGAGGCTATGACTAAATAGCCAGCGTGAGGCACGAAGGCACAGGTAAGTGGAGCATCCGGGAGGAGGCGTCCGGCATCGGCTGCGGCAGAGCGCGGCCAGCGGCAACCGATTCCCGAATTGCCCGCAAATGGACGCGGATGGGCGGACGCCTCTTATCCGTGTTTATCAGCGTCCATCCGTGGTTCAATTACATTGGTCGCGGCTCGCTACGCTGTGCGTTTTGGCCCTTTTTGCCGCAAACCAGCACAAGTCCTTATCCATGAACAACTTACAACTAAATTCGAGCTTTTCCAATCAAGCCTAATCAAGCCTAATCAAGCTATTTTATGATGTTCAAGTGGAGTCGCATGAGGCAGGGAATGAGGTAATCATCACTAAATGAGAATCATTCAGGAAGAGAGGTTGACAGGCGCGCAAATCGCGTCCCTCCAGAGCAAAGCCTGGGCCAAAACCTGGCAGCATGTCTGGGCGCATTCGCCTTTTTATCGCGAGCATCTGCGCCAAGCCGGCGGTGCGCCGCAGACCCCCATCCCGCTGAAGGAAATCGCCCGCATCTCCCCAATTGACAATTCGGTCCTGGCGGCCGATCCGGATGCCTTCCTGTGCGTCCCTCCCGAACGCGTGGTGGACGTTGTCACCACCAGCAGCACCACCGGCAAACCCCTGGTGTGCAAGCTGACTGAAGCAGACATGCAACGCCTTGCGCTCAACGAGCATCACTCCTTCCGCTGCGCCGGGTTGACCGCGTCGGACACGGTGTTGCTGGCCGTCACGATGGACCGCTGTTTCATCGCCGGGATGGCGTACTTCATGGGGCTGCGGCTCCTCGGTTGCGCGATCATCAGGGCCGGTCCCGCCACTCCGATGTTCAGCCTGGATATGCTGCAGCGCCTCCGTGTCACCGCCATCGTTGGCGTCCCTTCGTCCCTGCTGCTGCTGGCCGGCAAAGCGGTGGAAGCCGGATTGGACCCCGGCAAGTTGGGCCTGCGGAAACTGATCTGCATTGGCGAATCCATCCGGGAACAGGATTTCTCACTCAACCGCGCGGGCAAACTTCTCGAGGAACGCTGGCAAGCCCGGGTCTATTCGACCTATGGAAACACGGAATTGGCCTCCTCGCTGTGCGAATGCGACTCCGCCCAAGGCGGCCATCTCCATCCGGAGTCTCTTTTTATTGAGGCCCTTGATGATTCCGGCCATCCCGTGCCGGACGGGCAGATTGGCGAACTGACCGCCACCACTTTTGGCAGTGAGGCCATGCCTCTGATTCGCTATCGCACCGGCGATTTCGCCGCCATTTGCCGCGAGCCGTGCCCATGCGGGCGCCGCACCTTGCGCATCGGTCCCGTGGCTGGCCGGGCCAGCCAGAAGCTCAAGCTCAAGGGCACAACGGTTTTTCCGGGCGCGTTAAAATCAGTGCTCGACTCATTCTCCCAAATTTCCGCCTACGTGATTGTGGCCCGACGCGACGAGGGCGGCGCGGACGCTGTCGAAGTGCGCGTGGCCTGCGACGGCGAGCAGAACAGAACGCTGTGCGTTTTGCGCGAACGTTTCCAGGGCGCGGTCAAGGTCGTTCCTGAGATCATCCTCGCGCCCCTGGCCGAAATTGAAGTCCTCCAAATGCCCGAAGGCGCCCGCAAACGTCGCTATTTTGTGGATCTCCGCCAGCCTGCCGCCCACACCGTATGAGTGACAGTCCCCGCATCTGCGTTGTGATCCCGGTCTATAACCATGCGCTCACCGTGCAACGCGTGGTTCACGGAGCCGCCGCCGTGCTGCCGGTCATCGTCGTCAACGATGGCTCCACGGACGCGACCCCTGTCGCGCTCGAAGCCGAAAAGGGAATCACTCTCGTCACGCTGCCGCGCAACCGGGGCAAGGGGGCGGCGCTGCGGGCGGGCTTCGCCAAGGCGGAAGAACTGGGCTTCACCCATGCCATTGCCATTGACGCGGACGGACAACACCCTGTCAGCGCGCTGGCGGATTTCGCGGCGGCCTGCCGGCGTCAGCCGGAAGCTTTTATCATTGGCGTGCGAGACCTGGTTGCGGCCGGCGCGCCATTCGCCAGGCGCGCGACCAACAATCTCTCCACCTTCTGGTTCAAGGTTGAAACCGGAGTGCGCATGGCCGACACGCAATGCGGCTATCGCTGTTACCCGCTTGCGGCGCTTCGGCCTTTGCGCGTGTCTTCGGGCCGGTACGCTTTCGAGTTGGAAATCATGGTCAAGGCCGCTTGGGCCGGCATCCCGCTGGTCGCGTTGCCGGTCGAGGCGGACTACGCCGCGCCCACTTCGCGGTTGTCGCATTTCCGTCCCTGGCGCGACATGGCGGAAATTTCATGGCTCCATTCCAGGCTTTGTATGCAAGCCTGTTTCGTGCCGCCGGCCTTGCGAAGACTCGCAGCGCAAGGAGCATTGCGTGAAATGCCGGGCGACCTGCGCATTCGCACGGTCGTGCGCCAATTGCTTGCGGAGAACACGGAAACTCCGCACCGGCTGGCGGCGGCTGTGGGCGTGGGGGTGTTCTGTGGCATTGCGCCAATTTGGGGTTTCCAAATGGCGGCGGCGGCTGCCCTGGCCCACAAGTTCCATTTGAACAAACTTGTCGCATTGGCCGCGAGCAACGTCTCCATCGCGCCGGTCGCCCCGTTCATCATGGCGGCGGGACTGATTACAGGACACTTCTTATGGACAGGCTGCTGGGTGGACTTCACCGCGGCCACCGCAGCCCGGCAGATTCCCTTGTATCTGTGCCAATGGGCGGTGGGCAGCGTGGTGCTGGCCGTTTTAGCGGGCGCGGCGGGCATGGGAGCTGCGTTCATTCTCGCTCGCTGGGCGTGGCGGATGAAACCGGTGGTGCGCCATGAGTGAATCATTCGTCCGCCTTCATCAGTTCCTGGCACGCCATCGCTGGCTGGTGTTAACGGGAATCGCGTTGTTTGCCGTGCTCGCGCTGCTCTGTGGCCGCCAATTGCGGATGAATGAGGACTACACCGACATGCTGCCGTTGACGGACCCGGCCATCGCGGAGCAAATGGGGGCGCTCAAGCTCATCCGCCAAGCCGACCGGATGTTCATGGATGTCCAAACGACTGAGCCGGCCCCGGAGCGGCTGGTCCAGGCGGCGGACCAGATGGACGCCGCGTTGCTGGAAATTCCCGGGTTGGGCGAGATTCGCTGCAACATTGATTCCAGCGATCTGCAAGACGCGTTCGGGGAGTTGCAGGCCCAACTGCCCGCGCTGCTTTCCTCCAACGATCTCCACGAAATGGAGGGCAAGATGGAACCGTCCGCCCTCGAACAACGCCTGGCGTGGATGAAGCAGGCCATGAGCCGGCCCCAAGGGTTGATGCTCAAGAGCGTGGCGCAATCTGATCCCGTCGGCGCGGGCGATGCGGTGTCCTTGCGCTTGCGCGACTTGCGCGCCGGGGCCGGCGACGCCCGCATTGTGGAGGGACACATCACCAGTGCGGATGGGCGCCATCTGCTCATCAGTGCCGTGCCGCAGTTCCGGTCGTCGGATTCGCAACGAAGCGCGCCTTTGGTGGCGGCGGTTCTGAAGGCGGCGCGAAACGTGGAAGCCGGATTTCCCGCCGGCTCGGTGCATATTGCCGTCACCGGAGCGCACCGGATTGCGCTGGAAAACGCCAGGATGATTCAGCGCGACACAACGTTCACCAGCGTGATTGCAACACTGGCGGTGGTGGCGCTGATGTTTGCGGCCTATCGGCGGCGCTGGCTGGCGCTACTGGGACTGGCACCCACCGTGTTTGGCGCATTGGGGGCGCTGGTCGCCTTCTATCTGACCGGCGACCCGGTCTCGGCGGTGGCACTGGGCTGCGGCAGCATCCTGATCGGAGTCACAGTAGATTACGGCATCTATGTGCTTTACCACATTGACGATGCGCCGCCATGCAACCGCGAGCAACTGGCGCGGGCCGTGGCCCAACTGACACCCGCGGTTGCTTTTGGCGCGTTGACCACGATGGCGGCATTTCTGGTGATGTTTGTTTCGCCCGTGTCGGGACACCGGCAACTGGGCTTGTTCGGCGTGGTCGGAGTGGCGCTGGCGGCGAATTTCGCCCTGCTAATCCTTCCTGTTTTCATTCCTGTGGGCGCGACCGGCGTCGCCCGCGCGCTGCCGTTGACCTCATTGATGCAGCGATTGTACGCCTGGCGCGTCCGGCGAACGGGGCTGGTTTCGATTCTGCTCCTGATATTTTCCGTGTTAAGCGTGGCGGGAGTACTGCGATTGCGCTTCGACGGCGACTTCTCACGGCTCAATGGGGTGTCACCCGAAGCCCGGCGTGACGAAGAAATTATAAGGCAAGTTTGGGGAGAAGAACTGTCGCTAACCACTGTGGTGGTGACAGGCGCCAACCGCGAGGAAGCGTTGGAACAGAATGAGCGGGTTTGCGCCGTGTTGCGGGCATTGCAGGATCATGGCGGAGTCGAGTCATTCGCCTCCATTGCGCCGCTGTTTCCCTCGGAACAAACGCGCCGGGCCAATTCTCGGCAATGGATGGCGTTCTGGTCCGAAGCCCGCCGGCAAAGCCTGGGCAATTCCCTGGCGGCCGCCGCGGCGAAGTTGGGATATAGGGCCGGCGCTTTCGCGCCGTTCCTCCAGCGCCTCGCCACGACGGAGGACATTTCTGCATCCGGCGCGGCTGCGACTCCGGCGCTGGACCGGCTGTTGGGCGATTTTTGGAACGAAAAGGATGGGCGCGTGTCGGTTTGCACATTGGTCAAGGCCGGGAACCAAACGAGTTTTATGGGTTTACGCCGGGCCATCCAGAAGGAAGCGCCCGGAGCGCTGTTGCTCAACAAGTCGGCCTTGTCGGATGAAATCATCCATATCGCCCGCCGTGCGCTGCCGGTCTTCGCGGCGCTGGTGGTGGCGTTGAACGCGGTGCTCCTGTTCGTGCTGCTCGGCCGGGTCGAACTGGTGCTGATCACCCTTTTGCCCATGGCGGCGGGCATGTTTTGGACGCTCGGCACGATGGGGTTGCTGGGGCAGCCCATTGACATGGCCAACTTCATTTTCGCCATCTTTGTCATCGGCGTGGGGGGCGACTATAGCCTGTTCATGGTCATGGCCGAACTGGAACCGTCGCGCGGGCGCGCGGACCGGACCGCCTCCACGGGCGGCGCGGTGACGATCTGCGCGGGCGCCGCGTTGGCGGGAGTGGGCGTGCTGGTGCTGGCGCGGCATCCCGCCATGTTCTCCATCGGCTTGAGCGCATGGCTTGGCATCGGCCTGACGCTGCTGGCGACGCTGTTCCTGGTGCCGCGTTGCATGGCGGCGTTGCGGCGAAGGTCGGCAGGTTCTACTGTGAGATTGACAGAAGCCCTCCCTGAAGGCGCTCGCGCCCGTCGCCGTTTGGTCCGCCGGCTTTACCGCTACCAGGGACCTTGCATCGAGCAATACGTCTTCTGGAAACTTCGCTCAGACCCGCTGTTCGAGGCGCTGGATCAGGCGGCGCCCAGCCAAGGGCACATTCTGGATGTTGGCTGCGGTTACGGCCTGGCCGCACAATGGCTCCTGCTTGGTGCTCCACAGCGCACCCTTCACGGGATGGATCACGACGCAAACAAGATACGGGTCGCGCGGGCCGTCGCGGGGGAGTGCCCGCGGGTCAGTTTCGAGGAAAGCGATCTGCTGGCGGCTGCGTGGCCGGCTTGCGATGCGTTGCTGCTCTGCGACGTGCTGCACTACTTCCCGCGCGAGCTGAAGGCGCGGATTCTCCAACGGGCGTTTGCCGCCCTGCGTCCCGGCGGAACCGTGATCGTGCGTGATGCGATGGCAAGGGAGAATCCCGGCCACCGCACTGTGGTCCGTTTCGAGAAATGGGCGGTGCGTCTGGGGCAAAACCGGACCCGGCACGGCCTTCATTTTGAAGACGAATCAACCCACCTTGCATTGTTGCGGGAGGCGGGTTTTGCGAAAATCGAAATCAGGGCCAATTCCGGCCTGGGTTCAAATGTCCTGCTGCTGGCCGTGAAAGACCGGAGCCTTTCACCTGTGGTCATTTCATCCGCATCGGAATCAGGGGATTCCAGTTCCAGGCAGTGATGCCGGGCGTTCTTGTTTTTCCGCAGTAATTCCGGCACCTTCCTCCTCAATTGAAAAACCAACCACTTGTCAGCAACTTTCGCGGAAGCGATTCCGCGCATTACAGCGGCGGTCGTGCCAACATTCCGCGAACGCGCGGGAGGGCCAGGTGGTTCCCGGTCTCGCGGCTGATCCGTTCGGGACGCGCCGCATTCGTGTTCCTGATTTGCGCGGCGGTTCTATGCCCGTCCTGCGCGGTGTATTCCTCTCGTGTAGTCTCCGATCCGGCCCCCGGCGCCGCCCGGCTTCGGGCCGGCGGCAGTGTGCAGGCGGAAGCGGATTTGCTGGCGCAACCGCTGGTTGACAGCGGCGAAGCCTGCGGCATGGCGGTCGGAGTGGTGGGTCCCGACGGAGCGGCGCACACCTACGGCTATGGCCGAACGGGCAGGGGCGGCGACGGCCAACCGCCGGGCGGCGACACCATTTTTCAAATCGGCTCCGTATCCAAACTGTTTGTGGACGCGCTCCTGGCACGGCTGGTGGAGGAGGGACAAATGAGTTATCAAGACACGGTGCGAAGCATCCTGCCGGCCAGTGTCCCGTTGAGCGCCGATGCAGGAGAGTTGACATTGTTTGAACTGGTCACGAACACCGGCGGGCTTCCGCGCCAGCCCTGTAACTTGCGCCAGATGTGCTATTTCTTCTCGTTTCTTTTCACGGGACACAACCTCTATGGGTGCATCAACAAGAATTATCTATACGATTACTTGCGGACCTGCCGGCTTCCCCCAAAGGCGCGGCGGGAATATGTCTATTCGAATATTGGAAACGGTTTGCTGACGCATCTGATCGAAGTCAAGACCGGGCGGTCCGTGTCCGATTTGCTGGAGGAGAAAATTTGCCGCCCGCTCAATCTCCGCGACACCGTCCTCCGCCTCAATACGGAACAGAAAAGCCGGCTGGCGGTTGGGCATCCGGGCAATCAACCCAAATTCATGCCGCGCAGCGCCGCCATGGAACCCTGGGACATGGGCGAGATTCTGGGCGGTTCTTGCGGCATGTATTCCACCGCCAACGACCTGATGGTCTTCGCACGGGCAAATCTTGGACAACTGCAACATCCGATGGAACCGCTGCTGATGTCCATGCAAGCCGTGCGTGTCAAGACGCCCGTGGAAGATGTGGGATTGGGCTGGCTGGTCAATTACTTCGACAACTTCGACGGCGGGCGGCTGACGATTGCCTACAAACATGGCATGGTCGCCGGTTACAGCGCCTATGTCGGGGTGAACGTGGAGCGCCAGGTCGCGGTGGTGGGGCTCTGCAACAATTTCAATTGGAACGACAAGGTCGGACACAATCTTCTGCTGCGGCTCTCCGAGGCGTATCCGCCAACGCAGCGGATACAGGCTTCCATCGCTCCCCCGGCGGAGTCCCGTTGGCTGGAGAGCATCCGCAAAGGGAGCGGCGCCGGCATATTGGAGGGGCTGTGGCGCCCCTCCGCCATTTTTTCACCGGCCGCATCGAGTCAATGCCAGCCCGTCAGTTTTTCACCTGTTGCTCAAGGTCGCTGATGACCAGCAGCGAGAACTTCTGCTGGCACTCGCGGAGCGATTGGTAATACTCGTAACTGGAGCCACTCCATGCGACCCGTCCGGCTTTCGTGTGGACAGGGAGGGATGTAGCCGATTTGGTCTTTGGTTTCATTTGCACATCCACAATCAGGTCGGCCCAATAGCTCATATAAATGTCAATCTTGAAGTAGTTGATCGTCCCGCCTACCGTGATCTCCGCGTCGGCTTCCTGGGGAGCATCCACCACCCGCGCCCCCAATTTCACCAAGTCCGCTTTGAGCGTGTCGGTCAGCCATTGGCCGGGATCATTGATCGCATAGACTCTGCTGATGACCTTGCCAAAGCCGTTGCGCACATAACCGATTTGCGGCAACTCAGACTTGACTAGAGTCTTCCTGTCTTGGCTGACCTCCTGATCCCACTTCTTCGTGTCTTCCCGGGTCATCTTGACATAGGTGTAGTTCGCCGGCTCGGTAGTATTCTTGTCAGGCAGCTTGTCGTTGATGCTGAAGGCGCTGGCAAACGGCTTGACGCAAATGGTGTGCCCCTTGAGCGGCCCATTTTCCTGGATGGGCGCGGGCGGACTGTATTCCTTGAGGACGATGTACCGCCCCGGCGCAGCGCAACCCGCCGTTCCCATCATCGCTGCGAGCAGCAGCGCCGTTGTCATTAAGTTCATTCTCATCTGTGTCACCTTGTTGTTCTTGGGGCGGCATCGCGTGCCCGGTTGTGTTCTGGCACGCGGTTCAGCGCGATAGTGCCCCGGTTGTAATATTGTCAACCTGCACCGCATGCTGGCGGCGCAAGCCTGAGGAAGATCCTGCCAAATGCGCCCGGAAGTGTCAACAGTCCAGACATTTAACACCCGCGCCACCAGCGCCGTGTCCGGGCGAACCATTGCTTGAGGCCAACAACGCCTTGCCGTAAGCTCCGCGCGTGTTGAAGGGAAGAATGAACAGTTTTTCTTGCTCCCGCCACTGGCAATCCCGGTTCCGGTTTGCCCTGCGGTGGCTGGCTTCGGCTTTCGTTCTGTCAAGCCTGTGCGCCTGCCAAACCGCCGGCCCCATGAACCCCGTCAACCTCTCCGAGCCGGGCTGGAGCGTGCGGCAGGGACAGGCCGTGTGGCAGATGCCCGGCAATCGTCCGGCGTTGGCGGGCGAAGTCGTTTTTGCTCTAAACACCGATGGGCGCTGTTTCGTGGAATTTTCCAAGACGCCCTTTCCGCTCGTGCGGGCAGAGTGCGGGGGCCCGCGTTGGGAGATTGAGTTTCCTCCGCAGAAGCGTCACTACGCCGGCGGCGGGCTGCCGACCGCGCGCCTGGCCTGGTTGCAGGTTTGCAGCGGCCTGTCAAACAGACAGGTGGCTCCTCCCTGGCGCTTCGAGCGTCGCTCGGACGGAAGCTGGCGGCTGGATAACACTCGCAGCAAGGAGACTGTGGAGGGCTTTCTCGAGCCATGAAATCCTGGCGGCGTCACGCGTGGTGGATGATCCTGCTCCTGCTCGTGGCGGCGGGCTTTGCCCGGTTGCGCTTCGACGCGGAGATTTTGGACCTGCTTCCCGCCGGCCAGCCGTCGGTGCGGGGGTTGAAGTTGTATCAACAGTATTTCGCCAATGGCCGCGAACTCCTCATCACCCTGCGCGCGCCCGACAGCGACCAGGTGGAAAAACTGGCCGGGATCATCGCGGCGCGTTTGCGCCAGGAAACCAACCTCATCGCCACCGTCTCCTGGCAGCCACCCTGGATGGAGCACCCGGAGCAGGCCGCCGAAATCGTCGCCTGCCTCTGGTTCAACCAGCCGCCCGAAGTTTTCGGCGCCCTGACCAACCGCCTCGCCCCCGGCAATCTCAAATCCGTGCTCGACGACACGCGCGACGTGCTGGCCACCTCCCTCTCCCCAATGGACCTGGCGCGCCGCTCGTTTGATCCATTCGACTTGATGATGCCTCCGGCGCTCACGAGCTTCAGCGGCCTTTCCGCCGAACAAGGCCAGGCCGCGTTCGCCTCGCCGGATGGAACGTTCCGCGTACTTTACGTTCAGGCCCGCACCGGACTGGAGAATTATCGCGAGTGCTCGGAGTGGTTGACGTCGGTGCACGCGGCGGTGGACAGCACGCGCGCCAATGCCGGGGAATGGGCGGGCGTGACCGTGCGCTATACAGGGAGGCCGGTCTTCGTCTCGGAAATCGCCGCCGGGATGCAACGCGACTTGACACGCTCCGTGGCAGGCACCGCGCTGATCATCGCGCTGCTGTTTTGGATGACGCACCGTCGCTGGCTGCCGATGCTCTGGCTCCTCGCGCTGCTGGCGATGATCCTGGCCGCCACGGTCGGGATGGGCGGCCTGTTGCTCGGTTCCATCAGCGTCGTGAGCATGGGCTTCGCGGCAGTGCTGCTGGGGCTGGCCGTGGATTACGCCGTCGTGCATTATCAGGAGGCGCTGGCCCATCCGCAATTGTCGGTCCCTGAAATCCGCCGGGCCATTGCGCCGAGCATTCTCTGGGCGGCCATCACGACGATCACCGCCTTCATGGTCTTGAATCTGGGCGGCCTGCCCGGCCTCGCGGAACTGGGTTCGCTGGTGGGCATTGGTGTGGCGCTCGCCGCCATCGTGATGGTCTTGCTTTACCTGCCCCCGCTGTTTCCTGGCCGCCGCGAACCGCCTCCCGGTTATGTTCGCCCGCCATGGTGGACTTTTCTCGTGCCGCCCCGGAGCGCCTCCGCCGCGCCGGCAGCCGGCATCGAAGCGGCTTCTTCCACCAGAGCGTTGGTTATGACTACATTTGTAGTTATAGTGGCGGGTGCGGTTTTGCTTGTGCAACGTCCGCGTCTGGACCGCACGGCCGATGCGCTGCGGCTGCAATCGGCCGAAGCGGAGACGGCGCTGGCGGAAATCACCGGTGGTCTGGGCCTGCCGAAAGACCCGCTCTGGGTCGTGGTCTCTGGTACGGACGAAAACGCGGTTTATGAACGCCTGGCAAAAGCCGGGACGATGCTCGAACAGGCGCAGTCCAACAACGTCATTGGCGGCTCCTTGCTGCCGACGCCGCTCTGGCCGAATCCGGGATACCAGGCCGTCAATCGAGCCACTGCCCGCTTTCTCGGCGAACAAGGGCCTTTGCTGCGAGAAGCGGCGGCGCGGGCCGGGTTTGCCACGAATGCCCTTTTCCTCACGGACGAACTGGTTCGCTCCTGGGAACAGGCGGGCCGGAGCGCGGGCGTCGTCTGGCCCACGAACGATATGAGCCGGTGGATTCTCAAACAGTTCGTTGCCCGTTCCACCAACGAATGGCTTGCGATGGGCCTTGTCTATCCGCCAACCAACCACGTCGCCCCGCAGGCGCTGGTCGAATTGTCCGACCGCATGGCCGCGGAGGGAGTGTATTTGTCCGGCTGGGGATTGCTGGGCACGGCCACGTTGCAGCGTGTGCAGGAACGGATGTGGCTGGTGCTGCCCCCGATGGTCCTGCTCGTGCTGGCTTCTCTCTGGCTGGCTTTCCGCCGCGCAACCGAAGTCCTTCTCGGCGTGGCTGTGCTGCTCTTGAGCGGCCTGTGCCTCCTGGCCGTGATGGCGCTGGCCGGGTGGTCGTGGAACTTGCTCAATCTGCTCGCTTTGCCGCTCATGCTCGGCACGGGCGTGGATTATGGCATCTTCATGCAACTGGCCTTGCGCCGCCACGGGGGCGACACCCGGATGGTGCGTCAATCCATCGGGCGCGCGCTGTTGCTCTGCGGCGGGACAGCCGTCGCGGGCTTCGGCTCGCTGGGCCTGTCCAGCAATCCCGGCATGGCCAGCCTGGGCAGGGTCTGCGCCGTCGGCATCGGCGCGAACATGCTCATCGCCGTCTATCTGCTGCCCGCATGGTGGCGATGCATTGCGGCCAGCCCGAAGACTCCGTGTGCCCAGCCGCTGTCCCCAATCCCTGATCCCGAATCTCCACAGCCTAAACCCCAAACCCCAAACCCCAAACCCCGACGTTCTCCAGCCGCTCCGTCGTCCTTTTACCGCGTATGGTTGTGGAAGCTGGGCCTGGTCATCGTGCGGATTATGCCCGCTTCCTTGTGCAACGGAATCTTCCTCTGCATCGCGGCGATTTACTGCCGGATCAACCCGGCCCGCCGCGAAGTTGTCGTGCAAAATCTCCTTCCCGCGTTGCAGGGCGACCGCAAAGCCGCTGAACAAACAACCCGCCAAGTCTTTCGCCAGATGGCCTTGAAGATCGCCGACTTGTGGCGCTTCGAATCCGCGCTGCTCCGTCCAAACTGGCTCAACGAGCAGAAGGAATGGGACCGCTTCGAGGCCGTCCACGCGCGCGGCCAGGGGGTGCTGCTTATCACGCCGCATCTTGGGAACTGGGAGCTGGGCGGCCTGCTCCTGGCGCACCACGGCTATAAACTCCTGGTCCTCACGCAACCGGAGCCGGGCGGCTTGACCGAACTGCGCAAAGCCTCGCGCGCAAAATGGGGGATCGAAACTCTGGTGATAGGCAACGACGGTTTTGCGTTCGTGGAAATCATCAAGAGACTTCAGGGGGGCGAGATTGTCGCGCTCCTCATTGATCGTCCCCCGCCGGCCAGCGCGGCCGAGGTCGAGCTGTTTGGCCGCCCGTTCATGGCGTCCATCGCGGCCGCGGAACTGGCCCGCGCTTCCGGCTGCGCCCTTCTCGGAGTGACCATCGTCGGCTCCGGCGCCGGCTACACCGCGCACGTTCTGCCCGAGATTGCCTACGACCGCCGGGCGTTGGGCAGCCGCGAAGGCCGCCGCGAGTTGACGCAGAAAATTATGCGTGCGTTCGAGCCTGAAATCCGCGAGCATCTCGATCAATGGTTTCATTTCGTTCCCATCTGGCCGCCGCAAGATGGCGCGGCGCGCCCCGGTTCCGCGCCTGTTTAACCGGCGTTGTTATCCTCTTCTTCGGCGCGGTGACTTGCAGCCGCGCCGCCGAAACTAACAATGTGCTTGACTCTTGGTTCTCCGCCCAGACCAACTTCCACACCTTCACCGCGCAAGTCATTCAAACCCGTACGCTGAAGGTCCTCTCCGAGCCACTGGTTTCCACCGGCAAGGTATGGATTGCCATGCCCGACCGCTTCCGCTGGGAAATCGGCCAGCCCGCCCAAACCATCGCCCTGCGCCAGCCCGACACCCTGTTCATCATCTACCCGCGACTCAAGCGCATTGAGAAATACCCGCTCACCGGCGCCCAGCCGGGGCAGTGGCGCGACGTGCTGGCCCTCTTGGACGCCAGCTTTCCCAAAAGCCGCGCCATCATGGAAGCCCAATTCCGCGTCCTCTCCATCATACAAACCAACGCCGACTGGCAGGTCGCGCTGCAACCCAGGAGCGCGCTCGCCCGCAGCCTGATGGGCGAAATGGACATCTGCGTCCGCACCAACGATTTCTCCCTCTCCGCCACCGAAATGAGATTCGCCGACGGCTCCCGCATGAGGAACGACTTCACCAACATCATCCTCAACCCCGTTCTGCCCGAAGGCTGCTTTGATCTCAACCCCGCCCCCGATTCGACCGTGGTAGAGCCCCTTCGGCAGTGACCTGTCTGGAATTGCGGATTTCGGATTTCGGATTGCGGATTGCCTGCCCTCCGTAGCATCGGCGAAGGAGGGCGGATTGGCGGGAGCAGTCAGTGAGGCTGGAGTCAGTGGGCCGGTGAGTTCTGAATTTCCGCTCGCTGCTTCACAGTGGTTGGGAGTTTTGGGAAAGGGGATTGTGTTCATTTCACGATGCGTTTTTCACTATTTTGTCCGCTCGGCGGGAAGTGGAATTAAGTGGAACTGGGTGGAAACAAGTGGAATTAAGTGGAATGCTTGTGGTGTCGCGGAAGGAGCACCACAAGGGGTAGGGGCGGTTGCGGATTTCGGATTGTGGATTTCTTCCTTCGCTGAAGCTTCGGAGGACGGGGCGGACTGGGGAATCGGTCGGATCGGTCGGATAGGACTGATCGGTCTGGGTTTGACGGGAATTGCGGATGGCATGGCCGAAATGGTGTGGGGTGTAGTGGCAAACCGCAATTGGTTGTGCATTTGGCCCGGGAGACCACAATATATTGTGGCTGAGGATATAACCGTGGCCCGACGGTAACGATTGGAAAACACTTTGACTGGCTTTGACTGGCTTTGACGGAAATTGCGGATTGCGGCTTGCGGATTGCGGATCTGACCGACTTTGGTGGACGGCATGGAAGGGGTGGACGATGTGGACGGCGGGGGAGGCTGGTATTGGATCGCGTCGAGGCACGAAATAGCACGATTAGGCTTGATTGGGCTTGATTGGGCTTGATTGGGCCGTGGCTTGATGGACTTGGTGGACTCGGTGGAAAGGTCGGTGGCTAAATTTGACCATCTGCTCGTTGCTGCCGCACTCATGCGCTCTGTTGGGTTCTTTGGGTCTGCGCGGCGGCGGTCGCAGTCCGCCGCTACAGGGACTATTCTAACTTCACTATTCTTCATGGCGCGATTGTAGCACGGGTTTGGAAAAAGCGTCTCCGTACGGTACGGACGATTTTTTGGTCGAAAGTTCGGATTTGGACCCCGGCTAAAGCGTTGTGAATACGGAGGTTAGGAGGGGTGGGTACAGATTTTACACATGTACAGAAATAAAAATAGTTTGGTGGGAAGGCCGGTTTGGCTGCCAAATTACAAAGGCTGAAAGGCTGAAATGGGAAGAATGGGTCGAATGGTGGCTGCGGGGCGGGAAGGAGAATGCCAGCAGAAGACAAGGGACATTGCCGCAAGAAGACGCAAAAAGCACAGCGCGGACCGCCGCAACCAAAAAATGACCACGGATTTCACTGACCCTTCCACCCGGGGCGGCGTCAGAGTTTCAGGCTGGAACGGACTCTGGCCATAATGGCGGCCCCAAGGCCTTTGACTCGGCGAAGGTCGTCCAGCGACGTGAAGGGGCGCTTCTTGACAATCCCTTCGGCCAGCTTGGTGGAAAGCCCCTGAACGGCGGCCAGTTCTGCAACGCCGGCAGTATTGACTGAGACGCGTTTTGGCAGGGCATCCGCCGGTGGATTCGCTGGCGCGACGGGCGCGGTGGCGGCCCTCGGAGTTTCCGGCGCGGGCGCTTTGGCAACGGAGGGCGCCGCGGGTTTGGCGACAACGAGAATGGAGAGCTTTTCGGCGACAGGAACGGCAGGTTTTTCAGCGTCAGGAACGGCAGGTTTTTCGGCCACGGGCGCGGTGGCTTTTTCGATTGCAGGCTGGGAAACGAAACGTGTGGCGAAGTTGGCGAAATCGCGAGTTACAAAACCGGTGGCGGTCCATTCGCGGAGCATGAGGGCAATCTGCCATTCACCCGCCGGCGGCGGAGTGAAGGCGAGGTCAATCGGCTGCAACACCAATTCGGCCTGGCCGTTGACGCCGCCGATTTCCACGCCCGCCAGGTGGTGGCCCTGGAAACGTCCGCCCCGGTATGGCACGGACAATGCCCAGAGTTCCAGCGACAATGTGCCGCTGCGGTTTGTCTCCGGGCGCGGATTCTGAACGCGCCCGACCGAGATTTGAACGCGCCGGCCGTCAATGCGATAACCGGCGTCCCCGCTCATCCGGGGCTGAATGAACTGCTGCGGGCGCGGATAAACGGCGAAGTCGTGAATGTCGTTGAATTGGCCCGGGCGGCCGGAGGCGAGGACAAGAACCATGACGTGTTCGGCGGCGCCGGCCGGCGGCCAGGCGTTGGCGCTGACGTCGAAGTGTTCGATTTCGTCGGCGATTTCCCCCATCGGCGGCAGCGGGGCTTCGGCAACGATGTGGCCGGCGAGGTCGCGGGCGGAAGCGGGCGCGGCGGGGCAGGCCCAGAGTTGGAGCGCCCAGGCGCGTTCGTGGGCGGCGGGGTTCAGGAGCGCGAACATGGCGTTAAGATGCACCGTGTCGCCGTCAAAGCGATAACCGTGAGGACCGGAGAGGCGGGCGAGTTGGAGGGCGGGAGTTTGAACCGGAGCGTTTTCGAGAGAGGATGTTTTCATTGTTTGGGTATGAGTGAGTAATGTTTGCAAGACTAATATTTTCGTTTGACTGACGGGGGTGTGATTCGGCGGAAGCGATCCAATCGGTGTGCAACGCGGTATGTGTCGCGGGCAGGCGAATGGTAAAGGACGCACCGCCCAAGGGGCGATTTTCGGCTTTGACCCTGCCGCCATGGGCTTCGACAAAGCCTTTCACCAGGGAGAGACCAAGGCCCGTGCCGCCCGCCCTGGCGGAGGGGGCGCGATAGAACTTCTTGAACAGGTGCGGGATGGAATCGGCCGGGATGCCAGGGCCGCGATCGGCCACGGTGAACAGCATGGCACCATCCTCAAACTTGACGCTCAGGCGGACGGGCGTGCCGGGCGGAGTGTGAAATGCGGCGTTGGACAGGAGATTGGTGAGAGCATGGAGCATCAGCTCGAAGTCCATCCAAAGGAGCGGGAGGTCGGAGGGGATATCAACGGTGAGCGGGTGTTGAGCCAGTTCCTTGCGGGTTTCGGACTCGGCCATCCAGACCAGCTCGCTGACATCATAGAAATCGAGCTTGGGTTTAAAGTAGCCCGATTCCAGGCGGTTCATGTGGAGGACCTTGCCAACGAAGCGATTCAATCGCTCGCTGGCGGCCTGGATCTCGGCGATCATGGCTTTTTGGAAATCCGACAAATCGGAATGGCCGTATTGAGCCAGATTGCTGGTGGCGCTGAGGATAACGGTCAAAGGGGTGCGGATTTCGTGGGAAATCGAGCTGAGCAGCGTCCTGCCCAGGTGCTCGGATTCGGCCATTTTGTTGGATTTATCCAGGATGGTTTGGTTCATGCGTTTGACAGCGATACAATCGCCGGTTTTGAATTCGATGCCGGGGGCGGTTTGAGCGCGAAGAATCTCTCGTAGATTGCCTGGGAGGTCTGATTGAGTTTCTCCTGGAACTGGTCAATGTATTGATGGAGGCCGTACTGAACAATGTCCTCCACGGTGACAAATTCCAGGTCCGCGCAGATTTGCCCCAGGATTTTCTCGGGCGCGCAGCGGAAGGCATCCCGCGGAGTGCCGGTGATGACATGAAGCGAGTCGTGCGCCGACCGCAAACAGAACTGAATGGAGCGGGGGAATTCGCGATCCAACATGAGAAAGGCGACGACTTCAAGCGGGAGTATCCGGCCGTGCCGTTTGCAGTACATCTCGAAGGCCGAAACGGAGCGGAGCACGGCTCCCCATTGGATGTGATCGAACGATGTCCCCACATCCTCGGGGGAGCGGAGGAGAATGTAGTATTTCATGTCCAGGATGCGGGAGACCTTGTCGGCGCGCTCGAGCATTCGGGCGATCTGCGAAAAGTGCCAGCCCGCGCTGTGCGTCATCGAGGCGTCGGTGATCCCGGTGAAGAGTTGGCTGGCGAGGATGACTTCGTGGTAAAACTCCGCCGCCTGGTCCAGGTCCGGCGGCGCGGCGCTGGCCAGCTTGACCATGAGATAGAACTTGTTCAACTGCAGCCACATGGCGGAGGAAATGACCTCGCGCACCCCGCGGGCGTTTTCGCGCGCCGCCTGCAAACAAGAGAGGATCGAATTGGGATTGCGCGGATCGAAGGTGAGGAATTCGAGGACGTTGTCCTGCGTGGCTTCGCCATAGCGCCTGGCAAAATCCTCCTGATCCCCCGTGACGCTGACCAGCGGCTGCCATTGTTGCGGCTGATCCGGCGGCGAGTCGAGCACGAGTTGGAGATTAACGTCAATGAACCGGGCGACATTTTCCGCCCGCTCCACATAGCGGCTCATCCAGTAGATTGAATCGGCGACACGGCTTAACATACGGCCTCCTTTTCAGCAAAGACGGCCCCGGCCTGCACTGTCCGTTGTTCTGGTTTCCCGGCAACCGGCGCGTCGGCCAGCACCCAAGTATCCTTGCTCCCGCCTCCCTGAGAAGAATTGACCACGAGCGAACCCTTCTTGAGCGCGACCCGGGTCAGTCCGCCGGGGAGCACAAAGATGTCCCGGCCATATAGAATATAGGGCCGCAAGTCCACATGCCGTCCCTCAAAATGGTCTCCCACAATGGTCGGCACGCGCGAGAGGGCCAGGGTAGGCTGGGCGATGTAGTTCCTTGGATTGGCCTTGATTTTTTCAGCGAATGCGGCGCGCTGTTCGCGTGTGGAATGCGGTCCCACCAGCATGCCATACCCGCCGGACTCGTTGGCAGCCTTGAGGACCAGTTGGTCCAGATGTTCCAGGACGTATTGCAGGTCGCCCTGGTCGGCGCAGATGCGGGTTGGGACGTTAGGCAGGAGGATTTCCTCGCCCAGATAGTACTGAATCATGCGCGGGACGTAGGCATAGACCACCTTGTCGTCAGCGACGCCGCTGCCGGGGGCATTGGCGAGGGCGACGTTGCCCGCGTTGCAGGCCTCCATCAGCCCCGGCACACCGAGCAGGGAATCCTCGCGGAAGCATTTTGGGTCCAGGAAATCGTCATCAACGCGACGGTAGATGACGTCCACGCGCTCGAAGCCATCCGTCGTCCGCATCCGCACCACGCCATCCTCGACTATGAGGTCATGCCCTTCCACCAACTCGATTCCCATCTGTTGCGCCAGGAAGGAATGCTCGAAATAAGCCGAGTTGTGGAGTCCCGGGGTCAGGAGCACCACGCGGGGGGCCGCGACTTGTTCCCCCGCCAGGTATTCCAGCATGTTCCTCAGGCAACTCGGGTAATTGGAAACGGGCTGGATATGCGAGCGGGAGAAAATCTTCGGAAACAGGCTTTTCATCACCCGCCGGTTCTCCAGCACATACGACACCCCCGACGGACAGCGGAGGTTGTCTTCCAGCACGTAAAACTGTCCATCCTCATGCCGCACCAGGTCTGTGCCCGTGATATGGCACCAGATGCCGCGCGGCGGATTCCATCCCGCGCATTGCGGCCGGTAGGATTTCGCCGAATAAATAATCTCACGCGGAATGACCCCGTCCTTGAGGATCTTTTGGTCGTGGTAAATGTCGTCAATGAAAAGGTTCAGCGCCATTATGCGCTGCTTGAGACCGCGCTCAATCCGCCTCCATTCCTCCGCCCCGACGATCCTGGGCACAATGTCGAAGGGGAAGATTTTCTCCACGCCGTCGTGCTCGCCATAGACATTGAAGGTGATGCCCATCTGGAGCAGCTCCCGCTCCGCGGCCTGCTGCCGGTTCAGCATCTCCCCTGCCGGCAGCGACTCGATGCTCGCCAGGAGCCGGCGGGCTGTGGCGCGCGGCTCACCCTCGCAGACGAACATCTCGTCGTAAAAGCCGCCCACCTCATAGCCGTCAAAACCCATGGGTGTCCCCGTTTCGTGAAGGCCGGCTGCAAGCGGAGTCTCCGACCCCGGCGGCGGCTCCAAGAGCAACGTTTGGTTCCCGTTCGTATCATGCATAGGGTCTCCTTCTGTGGAGAAAATCTCGTCAGTGTTTCCATTGGCGGGCCAATCCCGCGCTTGCGTGCTTTCCAGCGTTCTTTTTCATCCTTCGCTAACTGCCATCGGGCGTCCGCGCGGCTCTGCCTGTCAAAATCGCTCCCGCTAGCCCGATCGAGGGTGCCAGAATAATCAGGAAGCCTAATCATCGGAAGTCAGAGAAAACAGCGACCTTGTGTCAGGGAATTCCCGGACACCAAACGCACCCTGGAGAAGTCGCCAGAGAGGAGCGCAAAGGAACTCCAAATGTGGCATGTTTAGATGCGAACCCAGTGTTTTTGAGCCAGCAATAAATTAAATAGGACAAATAGGACCCAGAGAACCAATGATTAAGACCGGCTCCAAGCAAGCAATCTCGACAAAGGTGAGATGCGCGCTCACTCCGGGCCGCCGGGCTTGAGGGTCCACACACAATGATCGGTCAGCGCGTGGCCGTTGCGCTGGGCGCGCGCCTCGATTTGATTGCCTGCGGGGCCAGCAGCCAACTTGACTTGGTTCCAGATAAAAACACCGTTGACGCCATCGGCCCGTTTGCCCTGGGTGACGTTGTTGACGAACAGTTCCACTTCAGGCGCGTTGGAATAAAGCTTCACATCGGTGACGGCGTTGGTTCGCTCGGTGTACCGCCGGCTGGTGAGATAGAGAACCGGCTCATCGGACCAATTGGCTTTGTAATAGAAGAAGGCGTCTTTCCGAATCGTGCGGTCAGCGGTCACAAGTCCCTTGTCATTGCGGCCCTGGACTCCGCCCTCGTGCCGGGTGCTGACAGCGAAATCGAACATGACCCAGACGAATGTTCCCCAGACGAACGGGCGCGCCTTCATGGCGGGCCATGCGGCTTCGTGAAGGAGCGCCTGCCATTCCTCGGGATGCCACTGGCCGCCCGCCGCCGGCTGCTTTGGGTTGTCCTCGTGCTGGTTGACGTTGGCACCCGCTCCATACTCGCTGACGCAGAAGCCCCCCGCTCGGCTGGAATTGCGCGCCTGGTCGAGGAGGGAGCCAAAATCCTCCTTCCGGCCCGAATACCAGCCGGGATAAAAATTGCGGCCCAGGACGTCGGGAATACGGTTCATCTGATCCAGCTCGCCGTGATTGGAAGCACCAATGGTTGGGCGCGTGGGGTCTTCGCCGTGCTCCATGGCGGAGAGGTCTTCCAACAGCCGATGGGGATCGCCCCGGCTGGCGGCCATTTCATTAAACATGCTCCAGACAAAAATGGAGGGATGATTGATATTCTGGCGGATCAAATCGAGCCATTGATTGCGTGTCGTCTCGCTGAATTCGGCCGAGTTGCGGACTTCGTTCACGAGCGGCAATTCCGCCCATACCAGAATCCCCACCTTATCGCACAGGCTGTAGAAGTAATCGCTGTGCTGGTAATGGGCGCACCGAACCACGGTGCAGCCCATCTCGCTCATTAATTGGATGTCTTCGTCCTGGTCCGCCTGGCTGATCGCCCAGCCCTTGCCGAACCGTTCCTGGTGCCGGTCCACTCCGTGCAAATGATACGGCTGGCCGTTGAGGAAGAAGCCCTTCTCCGGGTCCACCGAGTAAAAGCGCAAGCCCAGCGGCTGCTCGACCGAATCCACCACAGTTCCTTGCGACCGCAGTTCAAACACCGCCCTGTAAAGATGCGGGTCCTTGCGACCGTTCCACAAATGCGGGTCCGGCACCGTGACCCGGATCGAAACCGGCGCTGTCACGTTGCCCGGCAGCGTGAACGATTTTTCTGTCCGCGCAACTTCCATCCCGTTCGTGTCCACCACCCGCGCCGTGCAGACCAGCGACTGGCGGCTTCGAGCCGGGTTGGATATCTGCGCAGTCACGTCGAGGACCGCCTCCTTGGCGGAAACGCTGGTCTCCAGCCATGCCACACCGGTCGAACCGTGATCTGTGAGGGCGATGTTCTGCTCCGACGTCTCAATCAGATGCACCGGACGATACAATCCGCCATACACGCTGAAATCCCCGGCCAGCGGCGCGACATCGGGCTGCGGCGCGTTGCTGACGCGGACGGCGAGCAAGTTCTTCCCACTTGCGGAAAGGTTGGTGGTGACTTCAAAGCAGAATGCCCCAAAGGCTCCGCGATGCTGGCCGATTTTCTTGCCGTTCAAATAAACGTCCCCCACCGTGCTGGCGGCTTCGAAGCGGATAAAATAACGGCGGCCTGCCTTGGGTGTGACGCTTTTCAACTCCAGCCGGTACCAGCCCGGCCCCTGATAAAAAGGCCTGCCCAGTTGCGCCTGCTCAAATCCCCAATTGTGCGGAATCGCAACGGCGGTCCAATCCGCGTCGGAGAAGTCAATGCTCTCGGCGCCCGCGACGTCCTGCTGTTTAAAGCGCCAGCCGGAATCCAGGAGCGTATCCTCGCGGGCATAAAGTGTGGAGACAAAGGCGAGGGCGGACGCGCCCAGCGCGAACAAGAGAGGATACATTTTCATCGCGAGATTTTGGTTTCCCGCGGCCAATTTGTCGAGCATTAGGACTCGCGAAGAAATAACTTGAGCATTGGGTGCAGCTGACCTTTGTCGAGCTTTACTTTCGGCTCAAATAGGACAAATAGGACCAAGAGGACCTATAATCTAAACGCCGCCTCCAAGCAATCTCGACAAAGGTGAGACGCGGTCCCTCCACAAACCGAAAATTGGCTTTTGGTTTGCCAACCACTCCCGGAAGGGCTATCAAGGCTTTGTGAATAACGCTGCAATCAGTGGCCGCCGCGACCGGGCCGGTGCGGATGACACCCGCTTCGCCGCGGCAGACTGGCTTCCGACCTGGGGCAGTCCGACCGCCTGATTTTCTTATGCCCGGCAAGGTTCTCCTGATCAGCGTCAACCGGTGCAACAGCCCCTACCCTGTCTTCCCGCTGGGGCTGGCCTGCCTGGACGCCGCAGTGCGTCACGCCGGTTACGAAACGCGCTGGCTCGACTTGCAGGCCGATGCGCAGTCCGTGCAGGAAGCGGTGGCGTCATTCCAGCCCGATTTCGTCGGCATCTCTTTGCGCAACATTGACGACGTGGTCATCAAGCGGCGCGAGACTTTCTTCGATCCGCTCCCGGCTTTAACTCAGGAAGTCCGCCGGTTCTGCGCCGCCCCGGTGATCCTGGGCGGCAGCGGTTTCTCCCTTTTCCCGCAGGCGCTCCTGCAACTTTCCGGCGCGGATTACGGGATTCAAGGCGAAGGGGAAGAGAGTCTGCCGGCATTGCTGCGCGGGTTGGAACAACGCGCAGACCTCTCGGCCATACCGGGCCTGGTATACCGGCGCAACGGAACCATCACGGCGAATCCCGCGCGGCCGTTGGACCTGGCCGAACTGAACCCGGCCCTTCGCCCAGACTCCACTACGGGTTACTATCTCCGCGAAACCGGCATGATGAACATCCAAACCCAGAGAGGGTGTGCCTGCCATTGCGAGTATTGCAGTTATCCGCTGATTGAAGGGGCGAGCTTCCGGCGGCGGCCCGCCGAGGCGGTGGCGGAGGAACTGGCAGGACTGCAACAGCGCGGCGTCAAATATACCGTCGTCGTGGACTCGATCTTCAATTCGTCAGCCGGACATGTCCGGCAGGTTTGCGAGGCCATCCTCCGGCGCGGAGTGAAGATGCGCTGGGCGTGCTTTCTTCGCCCGGCCGGATTGACGGCTGAGTTGATGCAGCTCATGGCGCGCGCCGGCCTGACGCATGTGGAGTTTGGGACCGACAGTTTATGTGACCCGGTGCTGACGGCTTACGGCAAACAATTTACCTTTGACGACGTGCTGCATTCGCACGAACTGGCGCTTGAGGCGAAGGTGGACCCGTGCCATTTCCTGATCTGCGGCGGTCCGGGCGAAACTCCCGCCACGCTGGAGGAGGGATTCCAGAATTCGCTGCGGCTAAAAAACACCGCGATTTTGGCGCTGGTCGGGATGCGTGTTTATCCCGGCACGCGTTTGCACGCGCGCGCGCTCCGGGAGCGTCCGGTCCCGCCGGACGAGAGCCTGCTCCAGCCTTATTACTACCTCTCCGGCGCGCTGACCGAGGACCGGGTTTTCGAGCAACTGCGAGATTTCTCGCGGCGTTCTCCCAGTTGGATCGTGGGCGACCCGCCGCCGCGCTACGTGGAACTGGCGGCGCGGCTGAGGTCGCGCGGCGTCATCGGCCCGCTGTGGAGTTACTGGTGCGCGGCGCAGCGGCTGGCTCCGGCTTTGGTCCAAAGTCCCTCTGCAATTTAGGCGAACATGAAAAGACTACTGCTCATTGCCCCCACCGCCCCGCGCAGCCTGATGGGACGCAATTTCCTCTACCGGCTTCCGCCGGTGGGCCTGATGAAAGTCGCCGCGCTGACCCCGGCCGGCTGGCAGACGCGCATTGCCGATGAGAAGGGCGAGAAGCTGGACCTTGACCAGCAGGCCGACTTGGTAGGCATCACCGCGATGACCCCGACAGCCAAGCGGGCCTACGAGATCGCGGACCATTTCCGGCGGCGCGGAATCAAGGTCGCGATGGGCGGCATGCACGTCTCGAACCTGCCCGAGGAAGCCCTGCGGCACTGTGACAGCGTGGTGATGGGCGAAGCCGAGGGACTCTGGCCGCGTTTGCTGGCCGATGCCGACGGCGGTTCCCTCCAACGGATTTATTCGCACAATGGCGAGTATCCCGAGTTGACGAACATGCCGCGTTCAGACTGGGAAACAATGCGCCCGCGGAATTACCTTTCGCTGCATTTTGTCGAGACCACCCGCGGCTGCCCGCACGGCTGCGAATTCTGTTCCGTAACCAAAGCCTTCGGCGGACGGTTTCGCAACCGTCCGATGGATGAGGTCGTGGCCGAGTTGCGCACCCTGCCGTCGTTCGAGGGACTTCTGACTCTGAAGCGCTGCGTGTTTTTTGTGGACGACAACATCGTCAGCAACCGCGCTTACGCGAAGGAGTTTTTCAGCGCCGTCGGCGGCATGAACCTGAACTGGTTTGGACAGGCCTCGGTCAACATCGTCCGCGATCCGGAAATCCTGCGGCTCGCCCAGAAAAGCGGCTGCCGGGCGCTGTTCATCGGCTTCGAGACACTGAACGACGAATCGCTGGCGGGCATCGGCAAGAAATTCAACCAGCCGAAGGACTATATGGATGTCGTCAAAAAGATTCACGATCACGGCATCGGCATTGACGGCTCGTTTGTGTTCGGGTTCGACGAAGACACCGAGGCGGCTTTTGATCGCACCCTGGAATTCGTGATGCGCGCGAAGATGGAGATCGCCTACTTCTCCATCCTGACGCCCTACCCTGGCACGCGGCTGCACACCCGCCTGACGGCGGAGAAACGTCTGCTCACGGAGGATTGGGACTACTACGACGCCAACCACGTGGTCTTTCGGCCAAAGCTCCTCAGCCCGGAGAAGCTGCTCGAGGGGTATCATTATGTGATGAAGGAGTTCTACTCCGTGTCGTCCATTTTCTGGCGCCTCTGGGGCACCACGGCATGGAAGAACCTGTTCTACCCGATGAACTTCGGTTTTCGCCAGAGCTTGCGCGGGTTGCTGAAGAGTTCCGGGGATTTAGAGATGTTGAGCCAATGGCTTGCAAGCTCCCCGGATTCCACAAATCCCGACGAGCAGGCCGGACAGCGGGGTTCGAGGCCCGGCTCTGAAGACAAGGGCATTTTGCAGAAAAACGCTGGCAACGGCGGCCAAATGGCTTAGAGTCTTGCGCGTTTTATGCCCAGGCGAACAGACATACATTCGGTGCTGATCATCGGCGCGGGGCCGATAGTCATCGGCCAGGCTTGCGAATTCGATTACTCGGGAACGCAGGCCTGCAAGGCCTTGCGCGAGGAAGGCTATCGCATTGTCCTGGTCAATTCCAATCCGGCCACCATCATGACCGACCCGGAATTCGCCGACCGGACGTACATCGAGCCGATCACCCCGGACGCGGTGGAGAAAGTCATCGCGCGCGAAGTGGAGGAGATGCGCCGGACGGGCGCGCAGGGCAAGCTGGTCCTGCTTCCCACCCTCGGCGGCCAAACAGCGCTGAACACCGCCATGGCCATGACCCGGCGCGGCACGCTCGACAAATACGGCGTCGAGATGATCGGCGCCAACGCCGCCGCCATCGAGCGCGGTGAGGACCGCCAGATTTTCAAGGACCTCATGCTCTCCATTGGGCTGGACGTGCCCATCAGCGGCACGGCGCACAACTTGGAGGAATCACGCGCGGTGGCGGAAAAAATCGGGCGCCTTCCGTTGATCATCCGCCCGGCCTACACGCTCGGCGGCACCGGCGGCGGCATCGCCTACAATCGCGAAGAGTTTGATTTGATGGCCCGCCGAGGACTGGAGTTGTCACCCGTGTCGGAAATTCTGATCGAAGAATCGCTCCTGGGCTGGAAGGAGTTTGAAATGGAAGTCATGCGCGACAAGGCGGACAACTGCGTCATCATCTGCTCCATTGAGAACTTCGATCCGATGGGCGTGCATACCGGCGACTCCATCACAGTCGCCCCGATCCAAACTTTGACGGACAAGGAATACCAAGTCATGCGCGACGCCAGTTTCGCGGTGATCCGCGCGGTGGGGGTCGAGACCGGCGGCTCCAATATCCAGTTTGGCGTCAATCCGGACAACGGCCGGATGGTGATCATCGAAATGAACCCGCGCGTGTCGCGCTCCTCGGCGCTGGCCTCCAAGGCGACGGGCTTTCCCATCGCCAAAATCGCGGCCAAGCTGGCGGTGGGCTATTTGCTGGACGAAATTCCCAACGACATCACGCGCGTCACGCCGGCCAGTTTTGAGCCGACGATTGATTACGTGGTGACGAAGGTGCCGCGCTTCGCCTTCGAGAAATTCCCGCAGGCCGATCCCACCCTCAACACCCAGATGAAATCCGTCGGCGAAGCGATGGCCATTGGACGGACCTTCAAGGAATCGCTGCAAAAGGCGCTGCGCTCCCTGGAAATCGGACGGTCCGGTTTGGGCGGCGACGGCAAACCGTGGCGGATCGGCACGACGGTGTACCAGGACCGCGACATATTGCCGCGCGAGCTTATCAGCCAGCGTCTCAGCGTGCCCAACGCCGAGCGCATATTCTTCCTGCGTCACGCCCTGCGAGCCGGCTTCACCGTGGAGGAGATATTTCAACTGAGCAAAATTGACCGCTGGTTCCTGGCGCAAATAAAGGAGATCGTGGATTTCGAGGAGGAACTGGCGGCGTCCAAGTGAGGCATGAGGACGCTCATTTACGTTGAGACGACTGTTCCGAGTTTCTATGCGGAGACGCGCGAAGACGAAGAGGTGCGCATCAGGCGCAAGTGGACGCGGGATTGGTGGCATCTTGCGCACATCGGCCAGGATCTGGTCACCTCGTTCGTGGTGCAAGATGAGTTGGAGCGTATTCCCGACACAGCCACGCGCAAAGCCGCATTGAGACTCATTGCTCCGCTTGAGCAGCTTGTTTACACGCCGGAAATTGAAGAAATTGTGGAGGTTTACCTCGGGCACAAACTCATGCCTCGTGAAGGTTTGGGCGACGCCGCCCATTTGGCTCTCGCCTCATTCCACCATTGTGATATACTCATTACATGGAACTGTCGGCATCTGGCCAATGCCAATAAGACCGGCCACATCCGGCGCGTCAACGCGCTGCTCGGCTTGGAGACGCCGTTGCTTGTGACGCCGCTGGAGCTAATGGAGAAAGACGATGAAATCGAAACGTGACGAAACACTGGAAGAAATTTGGGCCGTTCGTAGAGAATTGGCGAGAGAGTTCGAATACGACCCGAAGAAGGCCGGCGAGTACTACCGTCGGCGGCAGAAGGCTGCGGGCGTTCGGATTTACCGCCGGGAGGATCATCTCGTCCCAGCCAAATGATATATGGGCCTAGGCAAAGGACATGCTGAATTCGTGAGATGGATGGGGCCGCTTTTGGATGCGCTTCGTGCCATGGGCGGATCCGCTGCTCCGCGCGAATGCTCGGAGTGGATTGCTGAGAACCACCACCTTTCTGAATCGGTGACCGAATCCCGAATAAAGTCCGGAGCCGAACGATTCCACAATCAGGTGCAATGGGCACGGCAGTATTTGGTTTGGGAAGGTCTGGTAGATTCACCCCGGCGAGGAGTTTGGACGCTCACCCCAAAAGGGGCTGCCTCCCATTTGACCTATGAAGAAAGTCGGGAACTCTTTCGAAAGTGGGTTGAGATTCATGCTGCTCGTCGAAAGGCATCGCCCTGTGTGCCGGAAGCGACCCCCGTTGAGGCGGATGACGAGCCGCCCGATCAAGAAGAAGAGAACGAGTTGTTGGGTATGCTCCAGGCATTATCTGCTGGTGGATTCGAAAAACTGTGCAAGCGACTTTTGCACGAGTATGGGCTTGAGCGTGTTGTTGTTACGGGTAAGAGCCACGATGGGGGAGTAGATGGCATGGGTTATCTTCGCCTTAACCCTTTCGTCACGATGAAAGTCCTGTTTCAGTGCAAGAGAGTTCGGAGCGCCATAAGTCGCTCGCAAGTCGGTGACTTCAGAAACGCGGTCATGGGACGAGCGGAGAAGGGCATTTTCATTACTACCGGCTGGTTTAGTCCCGACGCTGAAAAGGAAGCCAATCGGGAGGGAGTAATACCCATTGAACTCGTTGACGGGGAACGGCTTGTCGGACTTTTTGAAACCAAACAACTTGGTCTTCGTCGGAAAGAGGTGTTTGAAGTGGATCGGACTTTTTTCGACCAGTTCCGTTAAATTGCTCCCATCAGGGGACACTGCGCACTGCTATCCGCGAAAGCGGGCATGGGTATCGGCTTCAGACATCAAGGTGAGGGGGCCACCTGTTTTTCTCTGAACAAAATTTGAGACTTGACTGTCTTTTAGACGTTATCGTTTTCTATTTGCAAATATGAATACCGGAATCAGCGCGATCAACGATGAGGTGCAGCGGACCAGCGCTTTTGTGCGCCCGCTCTTTAGCGAGATTGGCAAGGTCGTCGTGGGCCAAAACTATTTGGTGGAACGGTTGACAATCGGACTGCTCGCCAACGGCCACGTCCTGCTGGAAGGCGTGCCGGGACTGGCCAAGACGCTGTCCGTCAAGGTGCTGGCGGCGTGCTTGAACGTGAAGTTTTCGCGCCTCCAATTCACGCCGGACCTGCTCCCGGCGGACTTGATCGGCACACAGATTTACAATCCGCAGACCGGCGCGTTCACCACCCGGCGGGGGCCGATCTTCGCCAACCTGGTGCTGGCCGACGAAATCAACCGCGCCCCGGCCAAGGTGCAAAGCGCCCTGCTGGAGGCGATGCAGGAAAAACAGGTCACCATTGGGGATCAGACCTTCAAACTGGAGGAGCCATTTTTGGTGCTGGCCACGCAAAACCCGATTGAACAGGAAGGCACCTACCCGCTGCCGGAAGCGCAGGTGGACAGGTTCATGTTGAAGCTCAAAATCGTCTATCCGTCGCGCGAAGAGGAGCGGCAGATTCTGGATCTCATGGCCCGCACCGGGGCGATCCCCGTCGCCAGCCAGGTCGTCAGCGCCGCCCAGATCATGGAGGCGCGCCGGATCATCAACGACATTTATATTGACGACAAGGTCAAGGACTACATCGTGGACGTAGTTTGCTGCACGCGCGATCCGGCCGTGTATAAAATCCAGGGATTGCAGGGCCTGATCCAGCTTGGGGCCTCCCCGCGTGCGACCATCGCGCTGACGCTGGCCGCCAAAGCTTACGCCTTCCTGCGCGGGCGCGGCTACGTGACGCCGCAGGATGTCAAGAGCATCGGCATGGATGTCCTGCGCCACCGTGTGACCGTCACCTACGAAGCCGAGGCCGAGGAAAAAACCAGCGAGACCATCATCACCAAGATTTTCAACGAACTGCCCGTGCCGTGACCCATGCCGACGATTTTCATCAACGGTTACAAATTTCGCTTCTACTCCTCCGACGTGAGCGAGCCGCCTCACGTTCATGTCATACAGGCGGAACGGGTGGCGAAAATCTGGCTTGGGTCACTCGAAATCGAATACAATCACGGCTATAATAAAGCAGAGTTGAACAAAGTTTTGAAACTCACAGAAAAAAACGAAGCGCAATTATTGGAGGCATGGCATGAATACTTTGACCGCTAAAACAACCGAACAAGTCCGCGCCAAGAGCGCGCGCATCACGGCGAGCACCCTGCATGTCCGGCTTAACGATGGCCGGGAAATCAGCGTGCCGTTCACCGAAGTGTCATGGCTGAAGTGGCTGGCCAAAGCCACACCCAAGCAACGCGCCAACTGGTCCCTTGAACCCGGCGGTTTCGCCATTTACTGGCCGGACCTGGACGACGGAATCGAGGTGTGCCACCTGCTGGACTCGCAGCCGATCCTGTGAACCTGCAAAGACGGGGAAATAACCAACAAGACCATCATCACCAAAATCTTCAACGAACTGCCCGTGCCGTAAAATCTGTCACTTTGATAATTATGAAGAACAAATTCAACGCAGTGATCAAGAAAGACTCCGGCTGGTGGATTGGCTGGGTCGAAGACGTCCCCGGCGTGAACAGCCAGGGCAAAACAAGAGCCGAACTGTTGAGAAACCTCCGCTCCGCCCTGAGCGAAGCGCTCAAGTTCAACCGGGAGGAGGCGCGCAACGCCGCGCAGAATGACTACAAAGAAGCCGCGATTCTGGTGTGAAGTGAACAGCAGTTTGTTTGCATGAGCCATCGCGAGATTCCCGCCAAAATCCAGCAGTTCGCAATTGGCTCGAAAAAGAGCCGAGGCGGCTGCGCTGCCCGTCAACCGCAGCATTGCCCTGCTTACTTCTTGCGCTCCGCGAAGCGTTTGTGCAGTTCGGCCATGACTTGTTCTAAAGGGATTCCGCGTCCAGGATGCTTCAAGGCGTCTTCGGCGCGCCGGTCGAGTTCTTCGATTTGCTCTGGCGTCAGTTCGGGGTCGTATCCATTCTCCTGTATGTTGGCCCAAACTTGTTGCGCAAGCTCAAAACGGTCGGTGTGGCTTAACGTAGAATCAATTTCGGCTTTCAGAGTCTTCCATGCGAATACGCCTTTGGGCATCGGGTCAGCTTTCCAGCCTTGGAAGCCGTCCATGAATTCGTCCCAGAGACGGTGCGCCAGTTCAACCCGTTCATCGAACGGAAGTCTCTTCGCCGCGGAAAAGAACTTCGTCAGGGACATGGATTCAGTCGAAGATTACTTGACGGCACATTTCCGATTTTTGAGTCTCTCCGGCAATTCCGCGCAAATCTGCTCCCACGGAATTCCAGTTTCAGGGTTGCGACACACGCGGTCAGCGCGCCGTTCCGCCTCTTCGAAGTGCTCCGGCGACAAGCCGTCATCGAAATCTCCGAACTCTTCCAAAATCTGGCCGGTGACTTCGCGCCGCTCATTTTCCGGCAAGCGGCGGATTTGTTCCAAAATCTCTGTCGCACTCATGACGGGAATCTACCACCCCATTTGGCGCGCGCAAGCCGCAATGGTCTCCCATCAGCGATTGAAAGGACTTTGCCCGCAGATCACGCAGAATGACGCAGATAAGGAACATCTTTTCCCCATCTGCGTTAATCTGCGTCCATCTGCGGGCAACTCCGGTTTCAATCCGCAGCCTGCCCCGATGAATCGGGACAATCCGCAATTCCCATGATCCCGCGCGAAATCCTTAAGAAAATACGCCAGATCGAGCTGCGCACCACACGGCTGGTCACCGAGACGCTCGGCGGCCAGTATCATAGCGTCTTCAAGGGACAGGGGATGAACTTCGAGGAGGTGCGCGAATACCAGCCGGGTGATGATGTCCGCTCCATTGATTGGAACGTGACGGCTCGGATGAACCATCCCTTCGTCAAGAAATACGTCGAGGAACGGGAGCTGACCCTCATGCTGCTGGTGGATTTAAGCGGATCGGGAATCTTCGGGTCCGGCGCGCAAACCAAACGGGAACTGGCGGCCGAGATCGCCTCGGTGCTCGCATTCTCGGCCATTCGCAACAACGACAAGGTGGGCCTGATTCTTTTCACCGAAGAGGTGGAGAAGTATATCCCGCCCAAAAAGGGGCGCCGCCACGTGTTGCGGGTCATCCGCGAAATCCTGCTTTTTCAGCCGGCCAAGCGCGGAACCCGTTTCAGCGAGGCTCTGGATGTGTTGAACCGCCTGGCTCGTCGCCACGCCATCGTGGTGGTGATCTCGGATTTCCTCTTCGAGCAGCGTTCGTCTTCCGGGGAATCCGACCGGCAGCGACCTGGGGGCCAATTGCCTTCCCCGGCGCTGGGGCCGAACTCGCTGCCGGCGTTGCGGCAGACCAACCGGCGGCACGACGTGATCGCCATCCACGTAGTGGACCGTTTTGAAATGGAGTTGCCGCCGCTGGGCCGGATGATGTTGACAGACGCCGAAACGGGCGAGTTGCTGGAGATCAACACGCGCGATGCCCGCAAGCGCGGCGCTTTTGCCGAGCAGCGCGCCGGCCATCAAAAGGAAATGCTGCGGGCGCTGCGTTCCGCCGACATTGACACGATTGAAGTGCGCACCGACCAGCCGTACGCCGCCGCGCTGGGCTACTTTTTTGAAACGCGCGAAAGACGGCGCCGCCACGGATAAGGACCCGCATGCTTGTCACCAATTCAACGGCTCTGATCGTTCCCGCCCGGCCGCCTGCCACCAACGGCGCGGCGGGGCCAATTTTCCACGAGGCGCCCAAACCGCTCATTTATATCCCCAGCGGCTGGGCCTGGGTTATTTGGACGGCGATGATTCTGGCGCTGCTGACCGCCCTTTATTTTGCATGGCGCTGGTGGCGGAAGAAACCGGCGGTTGTTCTCCCGCCGATTCCGGCGCACGTCCGCGCCCGGCGACGGCTGGAGCAGGCCCTGGCGAAGATTAGCGAGCCGAAGCTGTTTTCGGTCCTCGTTTCCGGGGCGATCCGCGAGTATTTGGAGGAACGGTTCAACTTCCACGCGCCGGAGCGGACAACCGATGAGTTCCTCCTCGAATTGCAAAGCAGCCACTTGCTCACGCGCGCCCAAAAAGGCAGCCTGGGAGAATTCCTCGCCAGTTGCGACCTGATTAAATTTGCCAAGTATGAACCGACGGAAGTGGAGCTGCGCGGCCTTTACGAGTCGGCCCTTCGGCTGGTAAACGAAACCGAGCCGCGCCCGGTAGCTGCGAATGTTCCGCCACCCGTGCCCAAGCTGCCGCCGGCCGCTCCGCCGACGGATGACCGGCAGCCCAAAACTACCTCTGTAGGGGCTGATCGGTCGGATCAGTCGGATCCGTCGGATCGGAGGGTTGAGGCCAAAGAAACCGCTCCGGACCCGGCCCAATCCGCAATCGGCAATCGGCAATCCGCAATCCAATGACCTTCGCCCATCCATACGTGTTGCTCTGGCTGCTGCTTCTGCCGGTGCTGGCCTGGCTCAAAGGCAGGTTTGGGCAGGGCGCCTCGTTCCTTTATTCGTCGGTGGATTTGGTGCGGCCGGTTTCCGGCCAGAAGAAATCGTGGGCGGGGCGGATTCTGGCGGCCTTGCGCTGGCTGGCCCTGGCCGTGTTTGTGGTGACGCTGGCGCAGCCGCGACTGGTCAAGGGCGAGACGCAAGTCAAGGCCAGCGGAGTGGATATTGTGGTGGCCATTGATCTGTCCGGCAGCATGGCGTCGCTGGATTTTGAGGAAGGAGGCCAGCGAGTCAACCGGATTGACATGGCCAAGAAAGTATTGACCAAATTCATAGACGGCCGGCCCAACGACCGCATCGGCCTGGTTTCTTTCGCGAGTCAGGCCTTCATTGCCGCGCCTTTGACTCTGGATCACGACTTTTTGCACACGGTCCTGGACCGCCTCAAGCTGGGGGTGATAGATGAGAATTCAACCGCCATTGGATCGGCCCTGATGGCCGCGCTGAACCGATTGAGCGAAGTCCAGTCTAAGAGCAAGATCGTCATCCTGATGACCGACGGCGAGAACAACGCGGGCAAAGTTCCCCCATTGACGGCGGCTGATGTTGCGCAGACATTAAAGGTGAAGGTTTATACGATTGGCATCGGCCTTCGTGGGATGGCCCCGATGCCGGTGGGCAAAGATCCCATTACCGGACAAGTTTATACCAGAATGATGGCGGCGGACGTGGATGAGGAGACGCTGCAGAAGATCGCTGACAAGACCGGCGGCAAGTATTATCGCGCCGACAGCGCGGACACAATGCGGCGCATTTACGAGGAGATTGACAGCCTTGAGAAGACCGAGGTGGAAGTGAAAAAGTACGAGCATTACGACGAGTTATACCGGCCGGTGGGGCTTGGCGGTTTGTCACTGCTTTTGCTGGAAATTGTCCTAAGCCAGACCGTTTGGAGGAAATTGCCGTGAAAGAATGGACCAACTATTTTGCCAGGCCGGAGTTTCTTTGGATTCTGCTGCTGGCGCTGCCGCTGGCGGCCGCATTTTTTTACTGGTCATGGCGCGTCAAGCAAAGGCTTGTCGGGCAGTTTGTCCAGGCGCGTCTTCTCCCCACCCTGGCCGTCGGCCTTTCGCCGGCGCGCCAGAAGTTGCGCCTCGCGCTGTTGCTGGCGTCGCTGGCGGGGGTGCTGGCGGCGCTGGCCGGGCCGCGCTGGGGATTTTCGTGGGAAGAGGCGCGGCAGCGGGGACTGGACATTGTGGTGGCGGTGGACACTTCGCGCAGCATGCTGGCTAAGGACGTGCCGCCCAACCGTCTCGACAAGGCCAAGCGGGCGGCGTTTGACTTGATGCGGCAGGCCAAGAACGACCGTCTCGGCCTGGTTGCCTTTGCCGGTTCAGCTTTCCTGCAATGTCCGCTGACGGTGGACGACGAGGCCTTCCGCCAGAACCTGGATGCCCTGCAGGTGGGTATCATCCCGCAGGGCGGCACGGCCCTTTCCGAAGCCGTCCATGCGGCTCTGGGCGCCTTTGCGACCGGCAATAACAACCACAAGGCCCTTGTCCTGTTCACCGATGGCGATGATCACGACGAGGACGCGGTCACGATGGGGGCGGCCAAGGAAGCTGCGGACGCAGGGCTGCGCATCTTCACGGTGGGTGTGGGAACGGCGGCGGGGGAGTTGCTGCAAGTCACCGACGACAAGGGGGACACTTCTTTCATCAAGGACGAGGACGGCAACGTGGTCAAATCGCATTTGAACGAAGAATTGCTGAGAAACATCGCCACCGTCACCGGGGGCTTTTACATTCCCCTGGTCGGGGCCGGCCCGATGGAAGTGCTCTACAGCCAGGGCCTTGCACCGCTGCCAAAATCGGAAGCGAACGTCAAGCTGACGCGGGTTTATAGGGAGCGGTATCATTGGTTCCTGGGGTTTGCGGTCTTATGTTTGGCGGCCGAAATGCTGCTGCCTGACGGCCCGCGGCCGCGGCGCACCAAAATAGCCGCCGCCGCTTCCAGGACCGGCTTGCGGACGGCGGCTTTGGCTCTGGGTGTGTTGCTGATTCCGTCGCCGGCGCCGGCTTCCGGCCCGGGCGCCTTTAAGGAGTATCAATCAGGCGATTACCAGGCGGCCTTTGAGGAATATGACCGTCTGGCGGGCGAGAAGACCAACGATTATCGGCTGCACTACAACGCCGGCACGTCGGCCTATCGCGCCGGGGATCTCGACGCGGCGGAAAAACAACTAGGGGCGGCGCTCAACTCCCCGGAGATCATTTCCGACCTGCAAGCGCAGGAGCACGCCTATTTCAACCTGGGCAACACGCTCTACCGTTTGGGCGAGCCTGCCGCCGACCCGCAGAAGAAGCAGGAGCGCTGGGAGCAGTCCATCGCCAATTACTCGCACGCCCTGAGCCTCGCCCAGCAACTCCACACCAACGACCTGGACGCGAAGGACAACCTTGCCTATGTCCAAAAGAAAATGGAGGAGCTTAAGCGGCAGCAACAGCAGCAGAAGAACCAAAAGAACGACGACAAGAACCAGGACCAGAAGAACCAGGATCAGAAAAACCAGGAGGGGCAAAAGAACCAAGACCAAAAGAACCAACAGGACCAGCAACAGCAGTCAGCCGGGCAGGATCAGCAGGACAAGAAGGACCAGGGAAATCAGGGGAAACAGAAAAAGGACAAAGACCAACAGAACCCATCCGAACAGGCCAAATCCGGCAACGAAGGCCAGCAGGGCAAGGAACCGGGGCAAGAGCAGAAAACGGTTTCCGCCGCTGCCGCGCAAATGAGCCTGGAACAGGCCCGGCAAATGCTGGAGGCCCAAAAGGACGACGAGAAGGCGCTTATTTTCACTTCGGAGAACGCGCCGGCCAAGCCTCCCAACGGCAAGATAAAGGACTGGTAATCGCCGCCTTAGGGCTGTCCGGCGTTTGGGCTTAATTGGGAACGGAAGGTGCTGTAAGGGTATTGCGCTCCAAACAAGCGCAATTCGCAGCTTGCGACGGGCAATTTGTGAACATTAGTGTCCTATTATTATACACGCCCGTCGCGCGGTTCACAGCAGCGAATGGAATGCGATAAAAGTATGCAGACCATAAAACATGGCCGGCGCGGGTTCACCTTGGTGGAGATCATGATAGTCGTCGCGATCATAGGGTTGCTGGCGGCCATCGCGATTCCCAACGTGTTGCACGCGCGCACGGTCGCTCAGAACAACACGTGTATTGACAACCTGCGGATGCTGGACACCGGCAAACAGCAATGGGCGCTGGAAAGCGGAGCCACGGCAAGCACGGTTCCAACGGCTGCGAACATCCAGCCCTATCTGGGGCGCGGCAATGGGGAGCTTCCTCTTTGCCCGCTGGATTCGCAACAGTCATTCGCGACCAGTTATAACCTGAACAACTGCGGGACCTCCCCAACCTGCCTGATTAACCCGGTCGCCCACGTGCTGCCATAACCAGCTGCGATGGCAAACGGGGAGGTGGCGGACGGACAGCCCGGCTCTCAAGGGCCGGGCAGCGCGTGCCGCCAAACGATGCACACCAGCGCCGCCAGCGCCAGCGCGCCGCCCACATTGGCCCAGCCGCCCTGCAACACGGCGGGCCGCGCCGCGTTCAACGCCAGGCCCAAAACGGCCCCCGCCGCAAAGCCCCCCAAGTGCGCCGCGATGTCCGATCCCGGCGCGAACCCGATCAGCACCAGAATCAGAAAGCCCGCCACCGCGCCGCGCATTATCAAGCCCCGGGCCGCCGGGTACTTTCGCCACAGTGAAAACGAATGGACCGAGAGCATGCCCAGCGCGCCCGTCACCATGCCCGAGGCGCCCAGACTTTGGCTTGCGTCTGAATGGATGATCAGGCTTGCAACGTTGCCGGCCGCCCCGGCAAGAAACGCCGCCAGCAAGGCCACTCCCGGTCCGTAACGCGCCATCGCCAGTCCCAGCAACAAGAAACCCGTCGCCGCATTTGCCGCCAAATGCGGCAAATTTTCGTGCAGGGTGATGGCGGTGAAGAGACGCCACCATTCGCCGGCCGCGACCCGCCGGGAGTCCATGATTCCCGCGCTTTGCAAGCCCGGGAACGCGGCCATCGTCCAGTAATAGAACGCCGCCATCACCGCCACCCAGACGAGCGCGCCCCAGTGGAAGACGATGCGGGAGCCGGGAAGCTGCTGTTTCCAGCGCCAGCCGCGATTCTCGATCACGTACTGGCGCAGCGCCGTTTGCGCACGCTCGTAGTCGCGTTCATCCACCTCCAGGCCCCAGCCGGCGTCGCCTCTCACGATTGCCGCCTCGATGTCCTGGCTGGCCAGGACAAGGCTCCAGTCCATCACCTGCCTTCGGGACCGGGCCGGGATGACGAAGTTGGGTGGCAATTCACTTTCCATAGCCGCTCTTACACCGGAGCAGGGTGAGTCTGAATTGAGAATTTGTCATTGAGAATCTGTAATTTGTCATTCAGGAAGGCCGTTCGGCAGGTAGTGCCATGAATGTTCGATTTTCGGGGATTGCACCGTACAGCCGGGCGGGCGGGTTGGAATGGATCATGCTTAAGTCTTTCTGATGAATGTCATTACGCCAAATTGCCGGGTCCAATTCACCGCGGAGGACGTCGCCTTCATCATGGCCGTGCTGGGGAAGAAGGACGACGGGCCTTCGCTGGTGGCGCTCCTGACCGACCCCGAGACGCGCGACCTGATTCTCGATGACGACGCACTGTTTCACGCCCTGCTCGAGCAGAGGTGCTGTCTCCGTGTGTCCAGCCGTTTCTACTTCTATATCCTGGTCCGCCACGTTCTGCGCGAATCGGGGATCGGGGATCGGCCGCTGGCCGATTACGTCGCCGAACTGCTTGCGGAATACTCGCGCGCCGGGCGCGGGCGGCTTGTGGCTCCGGGCCATGCCGGCCCCCTGGAATACTTCTTTGAGATGCTGGCCGCGCTTCAGGATGCGGATGAGCGCACCGCGTTTTGCATTCGCGCCCACATCGGCAATTACTCCCTTTTTCTCTCGGGCATTTTCCCGGAGCACATCCGGCACCGGGCCGAGCGGCGGGCGTGTCCCGACCTCAAGTATTACGAGGCGTTGGGACGCATCAACTTCCACGTCGCGGGCGGGCATCGTCTGGCGCGGCGCTATGATGTTGCCGCGATATTCGAGGCGCTCTCGTCCCAGTTCGCCAACATCCGCCTGGCATTGAACGACTTGGCGGGGCGCATCTTCTCGCTGGGCGACCCGGACGTGCCGTTACTCCCGTTTTTCAAACCGGGCGCGGAATGACCGCCGCCAATTCAGGAGTGTCCCGACAAACACGGCGTCCGCGCGCCGGTTGAAAACGCCGATGAACGAATCGCCGCGGCGGATGGCCATCGCGATGGCCCAGATAAAAAGAACGATTGAAATCACGCCGTTCTGCCAGCCGAACAGTTGCCATTGCCATTGGCAAATCCACATTGGTTGCAGGCTAAACGGGGCGAGGTAGAAGATGGGCCATTTGTCCCCCGGGTCAGGCCCGCGCGACCCGACATAATCGCACAGCAAGTGTAAATGATATACCAGCAGGGCAAGAAACGCCACCCGCAGACGCTGCCGGGAGAAACAAACCAGCACCAAAGGGATAACCACAGCGGCCAGCGCGCCATGCATCAAATAATGATGATACCGCTGATAGTATTCGTGATCCCGGTTTCCGACCGCGCTGTTGTACCAGTCCGCCAGGATGCCCAGTCCGTCGAGGTCGGGCAGGACGCCGGCCAGGGCGACCAGGCGGCAATCGCGGGGATTGTCGGTGGTTTTGGCGGCGATGATCCAACTGACCAGCAAGTGTGTTGCGGGAGCCATATAGAGGACCGACGATTATTTAGTCACTAATGTATTCTCGTATTTGCTTATTATATAATTCCGCACCAGCAAGCCGGAGGGTTTGAGCATGTCATCGGTCCAGGGGCCGGTGGCGGTTGCACCAGGGTTGAAAGCGGCGGAGGTTTCGGCCAGGGCGGCCGCGGACCAGTTGGCGCAACCGACGTTGTTCTTATCGAGCCAGTTCCACCACAGTTTGGTTTCCGCTTCGTCAAATTTGCCGCCGCCGGTGTTTTCGCTGGCGCCGTACTCGGTGGAGAAGAGGGCGACGCCGTTTTTCAGTGCGGCGGCCCCGTTGTCGCGGAGCGACTGCTTGTGGGACGCGGCGTAGAAGTGGATTGAGTAAGCGATGTTCGATGAGATGGTGATGGGGTTCTTGGAAGCTTCCTCGCACTCCTGGTCCCAATGCCGGCTGCCGCAAATGATGATGCTGTCCGGGTCAATGGCGCGAATGGTTGAAATGACGGCCTCGTGATAGGGCTTGATGACCGTCGCCCAGGCTTCCTGGACCGGCTCATTCCACGGCTCATACATGATATTGGGGGTCTTGCCGTAGAGGGTCGCAAGCGTCGAGAAAAAGGCCTGGGATGACGCCAGAGACCTGTCAGCCCCGGCCATCGAATGCCAGTCAATGATGCCGTAAATGCCGTTGGAAATGCAGGCATCCATGACGACCTTGACCCTGGCGATTTCATTGGAGGGATTTCTCTGGTAGTTGTTGGGCAGGACGGCAATGCGAATGACGGTGCATTTCCAGTCCTGCGCGAAGTGGTTGATGGCGTCGGCATTGAAGAACTGCAATCCCTGCCGCGACCAGCAATAGAGCGACATTCCGTGCAATGTGGTGGGAACGCCGTTTTTGTCCACGATCTTGTTGCCCTTGACGCTCAATCTGCCGTGAACGTCGGAGAACTTCGGCTGCTCCTGTGCGAGGCTCAGGAAAACGAAGGACAGGCAGGCTGCTCCGATCAAGGCAATCCTCGATGCGCGGCGGGCCATGCGTGCGGGTGCGTGGGTAGGTTTCATATTGTGCTTTGCTGGAGGTTGCCAGACGGCGGGATGCGCTTCAAGCGCGGAATTCGGCCGGCATGGGAAGTGGAATTAAGTGGAATTAAGTGGAACCAGGTGGAAATAGGTGGAAATAGGTGGAAAGGCTAAAGGATAAAGGCAAAAGGCTAAAAGAGGTTTGACGGGGTTTGGCTGCAATTGCGGATTGCGGATTGCGGGAATCGCTCGGATCGGTCGGATCGGTCGGATCGGTCGGATGGGACTGATCCGTCCGGGTTTGACGGAAATTGCGGATTGCATGGCGGCATTGGCGTATGCAGTAGCAGAAAACCGCAATGGGTTGTGCATTTGGCTGGGGAGACCACGATATATCGCGATGGTGGCTGGAACTGTGGTCGGAGGGTAACGATTGGGAAACACTTTGACCAGCTTTGACTGGCTTTGACAGTCGAGGTCCGAAATACCTTGATTAGGCTTGATTAGGCTTGATTGGGCTTGAATGGGCTGCCGGATTTGGATGTGAACTTGATGGACATAGTGGACGGTTTGGCTGGGGTGATCCACCTTCGCGGAGGCTACGGCGGACAGGCGGGTGGCTAAATTTGACCATCTGCCCAGTATTCCAGCACTCCAGCACTCCGCTGGGATCTTCGGGTCTGTTCGGCGGCGGTCGCAGGCCGCTGCTACAGGGACGATTCTGACTTCACTATACATCACGGCGCGATTGTAGCATGGGTTTTGAAAAAGCGTCTCCGTACGGTACGGACGATTTTTTGGGCGAAAATCGGGGTTTCGACCCCGGCTAAACCATTGTGAATACGTGAGTTAAGAGGGGGTAGTACAGATTTTACACTTGTACAGAAATGAAAATAGTTTGGCGGGAAGGGCGGTCTGGCTGCCAAATGACAAACGCTGAGACGCTGCAATGGGAAGGATGGGAGGAATGGGACGAATAGGACGAATTGGACGGATACCTGATTGCATGATTGCGCTCCCAGCCG
>Ga0182030_10002302_pt1 | contig 40450 bp, 30 predicted proteins | sample 812S3MmetaG_FD_121299 | JGI IMG/M metagenome (GOLD analysis project Ga0182030, IMG submission 121299) | Permafrost microbial communities from Stordalen Mire, Sweden - 812S3M metaG (Illumina Assembly) | ecosystem: Environmental > Terrestrial > Soil > Wetlands > Permafrost | place: Sweden...
GTTCTTCCTCGCCCAAAACGACCCCAAGGAGGTCCTGGTCAAGGCATTTTATCTCGACATGTTGCCAGTGACGAACGGTGATTTCCTGGAGTTCGTCCGCGCGAACCCGCGCTGGCGCCGTTCGCAGGCGAAGCGGCTGTTCGCCGACGGCTCATACCTGAAGAACTGGGCGGGAGATCTCGATCCCGGAACGAACGCACCCGCCGATGGGGCGGTCACGTTTGCTTCGTGGTTCGCTGCGAAGTCCTACGCGCAATGGAAGGGCAAGCGCCTGCCCACGGTCGCCGAATGGGAGTACGCGGCCTCGGCCAGCCCGGCGCGCAAAGACGGGGAAAACGACGCCGAGTTCAAGCGGCAGGTGCTCGAATGGTACTCCACGCCCGCGCCGGCGCGGCTCCCGCCCGCGGGGGTGGGGCGCGCGAACCTCTGGGGCATCCATGACTTGCACGGGCTGGTCTGGGAGTGGGTGGCCGACTTCAACACCGCGATGGTCACGGGGGATGCCCGCGGCGACACCGGGCTGAACCCGGAGCTGTTTTGCGGGGCCGGCGCTTTGAGCGCGCGAGACCTCAAGGACTATCCCGCCTTCATGCGTTACGGGTTTCGTAGCAGCCTCAAGGCAGATTATTGCATCCACAACCTGGGTTTCCGCTGCGCCAAGGACTTATGAAAGCAAGAAACGCAATACTCAACGCCGCGCTCGCGCTGTTCGCCGCTTCCGTCGCGAATGCCGCCGACACCAGCACGATGGCGTGCTGCGCCAAAGCTGTCTCGCTCGCGGCAACCAATCTTACGGAAAGGTCGCTGTTTCAGACCGCATCGAAATGGACCACCGATGCGGGCAAACAGCTCACACTTGGCGACTTGAGAGGCAAGCCGCAGGTGGTCGCCATGTTCCTCGCGCGCTGCCAATACGCCTGTCCGATCATCGTGAACGACATGAAACGCATCGAGGCGCTGCTCACGGCGGAGCAACGTGCGCGCGTCGGTTTCACGTTGGTCTCCTTCGACACCCAGCGAGACACCGTGGAGGCGTTGGCGGCTTACCGGCGCACGCACGACTTGCCTGCGGGGCTCTGGACGCTGCTGCGCGGCCGGGCCGACGATGTGCTGGAACTGGCCGAACTGCTCGGGGTCCGTTACAAACAGGATTCGACCGGCCAGTTCAGCCATTCAAATATCATCACTGTGTTAAACGCGGACGGCGAGGTGGTACACCAGCAGATCGGTCTGAACCAGGACATCAATGCAACGGTCCGCACCATCGCAAAGCTGGTTGCAAAGTGAACCTGCGCGCGTGGGGCCTGTTCGCCCGAAGTCTTTTTCGAGAGCCCATTCAAGTTCGCAGGCGATAACACTACAAACGTCCCGCCTTTTGCCGTGATCGGTCCCTGCTCGCGGAAGGCGGCCGGCCCGGTTTCGGCTGCGGCGATTTACCAGGACCAGCGACGGTTGGTGGTGGCTGATGTGGCCGCGGTTCCGCGGGCTGACGCGCCTTTCCGGGGTCGGCGTCCGGGCGGGTGGCGGCCTCCGCCTTCCCCGAAGCTTCCGCTTCACCAAGGCCGGGGCGGACAGGTCGGCGGGCCGGAAGGGTTCGGGGACACAAGCCTTCCTCGTCTTGCGCAGAAAGCTGCGGCGCAGTCACTTCCCCCCCAAGCGGACCGTCACGGCCTACCGTCCGCCCGGCGGCGCCACCACCACCTCGAAGTCGGCGCCTTTGACCCGCCGCAGCTCTTCATGGAGCGGCGGGATGCGTTCGTCGGGCGCGATGGAGACCGCCCATTCGATGCCGTTGTCCGCGACGAGCATGCCGTAGCGCTTCAACGCGGTCAGCACGGCGCGGGCATTGGGGGAGAAGCCGGTCAGATCGAAGTCCCGGCGCAGGCGGAACCGCTCGCCCATGCGGGGGAGATCCACGCTGGTCAGGCTGCTGGCGAAATGCGTGGCCGGTGCGACGTAGGCGCGGCGCGATCGGCGGACCGTCACGCGCAGGGGGTGCTCGACGACGCCGCGCTGGAGCTCGTCATAGCGCACCACCGCGGGGAAGAGGGGCAAACCCGCCGCGTCAGTCGAGGTCCAGCCGTCGAGGCGGAGTTGGTTCGATTTGAGATCGAAGATCGAGGCTTGAGCGCACTGCCAGCCGGCGTCGGTTTTGAGCAGGTGGTAGAACTCATAAAGGACGCGGCGCGTCGGGTCCAACACGATGGCATGGCGGTCCCCGTCCAGTTTGAGCCGGTCCCGTTGCACGTCGTCCAAGGTGGCCGCCGCGTGGTTCGCATCCCGATGATACCCGCCCGGCCAACCCTCAATCGGCACGTTGTCGGGAACGGGGTACGGCCCTTTGTCGGACTCATCCGGGTAGTCCGCGATCTTCACCGTGACCCGGGGTTGCGTCGGCGGGACGAGGATGAACCCCATGTCCTCGTTGGCCCGCAACGGCTTGGACCCGCCCACACTGGCCACGATTGACGCGGAGCGCGGATGCACGGGCCAGTTGGTGACGATTTGGTTCCACGCGTTGTCCGGGGGATAGACCTCAAGGGCGGCGAGGATCGCGTCGGCGGCGGGGGTGTTGAAGGGCACCGGTTGGGTGATGGACGGCATCTTCGCTGCGTGCAGGCGCTCAAGGCGGGCGGGATCGCTGCCGGAAGCCAGTGGTTGCGCCGCCGCGGCGATTCCGCCGTGGAGGGAGGGGAGGATTAGCAGCCAGGCGAGGGCGCAAAGAGGTTTCATGGAGAACACGTTTAGCCGAAAGCGGATCCGCGGGCAAGCGGCGAGGCGGGCGGATCAGCAAGCTTCACTTTGGCGTGGGGCAGGCATCCTGCCTGCCTTCCCAGAGGACTCCCAGCCCTGCAACCGCGGCTGGAAGCCGCGAGAACGGGCAGGCAAGATGCCTGCCCCACCCCCGCGCGGTCAAAATGAGGATTGCTGCGAGCGGATGCCGAAGTTCCCATGACGGGCTTGATTGCCCGGCACGCCCCGCCTAGCCTCAATATCCGGCATGCGCGGACAGTCCAGTTCACTGTCCGACGAGCCGGCAACGTGTCTGAACCCACGCGTGCGGCTGGGGGCGGTGCTAACGGCGGGCGACCAATGAACCTAAATCTGAACCTGGATCTGGCCCAATTGGGGGCGGCGGCGGAGATCGCGGCCCTGCGGAACGCCGCGGCCCGGCGGTTACACCAGCAGCATGGCCCGGGGCCTTGGGCGGGGAACTGCACTGAGCGCGGGGTGCTCTTCGACCTGCGGCAGTCGAGGGTCTTCGTGGCGCGTCGGGGAGCCGTGTTAATCGCCTCGTTCCGCCTGGTCACGAAAAAGCCGTGGGCCATCGACACGAAATACTTCACCGCGGTCAAACGCCCCCTCTACCTCCTTTCGATGGCGGTGGCGCCCGAGCAGCAGCGCGAGGGGATTGGCCGCTGGTGTTTGGAGGAGGCGCGCCGAGTCGCGCGGGAATGGCCGGCCGATGCCCTGCGGCTGGATGCGTTCGACGCCGCCGCGGGGGCGGGGGAGTTTTACCGGAAATGCGGCTTCCGAGAGACGGGGCGGGTTACCTACCGCGGCTGTCCCCTGATCTACTTTGAGATGATGGTTTGAGGTGCCAGGGAAGGGGGGCGGGCCGGGTAGGTTTCAGGTTCTGGTCGGGCCCGCCGCCCACTGGCGCACCCCAGCCGGCGCTCACTGGCCCCGGCGCGCGCAGCTCCGGCGGAAGTGGTGGCCGAAAATGGAGAGGGTCACCGCTTGCGAGATCAGGGTGGGGCGGCGGCAGAGGGTCCAGGCCAGCAGGCCCCAGTACTGAAAGCGCTCACGGCCGAACACCCCGAGGCGGAGATTGGCATACGCGAAGGCGCGCAGGGAGATCCAGTTCAAGGGATGCGACGATTTCCTGGGGCGGTACTCGCGCAGGAAGGTTCGGATCCGCCGGTAATAGGGGCCGGGTGAGTAGAGCTGGGAAACCAGTCGCTGGTAGCCGGCCTGGAGCTGATTGAGGTCCATCCGTGGGATGAAGTTTGTCGTGCCGTCCCCGTTGTCGCCGGTGGTGCGGCCCAGCAGGCGACCCTGGCTTTCCAGGCGCTGGTGGAGCTTGGTGCCGGGGATGGCCTGGAGCAGGCCGACCATGGCCGTGACGATCCCGCTCTTCTGGATGAACTCGAGCTGCCGTTGGAAAACCCCCGCCACGTCGCTGTCGAACCCGACGATGAAGCCACCCTGCACCTCAAGGCCGGCCCGCTGGATCCGTTTGACGTCACCCACCAGGTCCCGGCCCTGGTTTTGCGATTTGTTGCACTCGGCCAGGCCGGCGTCGTCGGGCGTCTCGATGCCGACGAACACTTGGTTGAACCCGGCGGCGACCATCAGGCGCATGAGTTCGGGATCGTCGGCCAGGTTGATGGAGGCCTCGGTGAAGAAGGCGGGGCCGCGCCGTCCCTTCTGCCACTCGATGAGGGCGGGGAGCAGCTCCTGCTTTAACAGCCGCTTGTTGCCGATGAAATTGTCGTCGACGAAGAACACGCCGCCGCGCCAGCCCAGGCGCCAGAGGTTGTCCAGTTCGGCGATCACTTGGGCGGCGGTCTTGGTTCGGGGCCGGTGGCCGAACATCGAGGTGATGTTGCAAAACTCGCAGTCGAACGGGCAGCCCCGCGAGAACTGGATGCTCATGGTCGAGTACCGGCGCATTTCCGCGAGTCCGACCAACGGCGGGGGGGATTGGCGGAGGTCGGGGAACTCAGCAGATTCATACGTCCGCCGGGGAACGCCCTGCTGCCAGTCACGGATGAACTCCGGGAGGGTGACCTCCGCCTCGTTCAGGACCAGATGGTCCGCCTCGGGGAAGCGTCCGGGGGCGGAAGTGAACAGCGGGCCGCCGCCTACGATGATCTTGCCCGCGGCCCGGCACCGTTGAATCAACTCCCGGGCCGAAGGCTCCTGCGCGATCATGGCGCTCACGAAGACGAGGTCCGCCCAGGCGAGATCGGCGGGCCGGAGCTTGCGGACGTTGGTGTCCACCAGCCGTTTGCCCCACTCGGTGGGCAGGAGGGCGGCCACTGTCAAGAGGCCGAGGGGAGGCAATGAGGCGCGTTTCTGAATGAACTTCAAGGCGTGCTTGAAGCTCCAGAAGGTGTCCGGAAACTCCGGGTAGAGCAACAGTATGTTCATGAGCCAAACTCCACCGGCCGGGGCCCATCCCAAACCCCTTCCCACCGCTGGGGAAGGGGAACCAGCCGACTGCCTGGCAGGGCCGTCCAGGCCGGGCAAATCTCCGCCGCCCGCGGGGCTCCGTCATCGGTTGGCGGTCTCTGGAGGCGGGTCGGCTCAAGCCGTGGGCGGGCTACCGCCTCCAGCCCCATTCTTGCGCCGGTCACCACGGGCCGGCAAGGAATTAGCTGTTGAATCCGCGCGCGGCCATGCCGGGTGCTTTTTCATGGTCGCTCCCGGGCGGTGACTTAATTAGTATGGCCTGCGATGGCATTGCAGGATTTCCGGCAGCAAGAGCAGGCGGTCGAGTTGTTGCAGCGCTCCTTGGAGCGCGGACGGCTGGGACACGGCTACCTGTTCACCGGACACGCCGTCGACGAGCTCGAGTCGCTCGCCCGAGCGCTGGCCAAGACGTTGAACTGCCTCCAGCCGGTGCGGGCGGCGAACGGCCTGGCCGTTGATTCCTGCGACGGTTGCGCCAGCTGCCGCAAGATCGATCATGGCAACCACGCCGACGTCCACTGGGTCCGCCCGGAGTCCCGGACCCGCATCATCGCCATCGATCAGGTCCGGGAACTCTCCCGGGAGATGCAACTCAAGGCGACGGAGGCGGAGTACAAGGTGGCGGTGGTGGTCGAGGCGGACCGCTTGAAGACGGAAGCGGCGAACTCGTTCCTGAAAACCCTGGAGGAGCCGCCCGGACGCTCGGTCATCATCCTGCTGACCACCGCGCCCGAGCGGCTCCTCGAGACCATCATCTCGCGCTGCTTGCGGCTGACATTCGCCGGGGGCGGAAGCGTGCGGGTCGGGGAGTCCGATCTGGCTTGGCTGGCGTCATTCGCCGGGGTGGCGGCCGGCAGCCGCAAGAGCCTGATTGCGCGTTACCGGCTGCTCGACCAGTTGCTCCAGCGTTTGCGCGGGGTGCGGGAGGAGGTGGCTGCCGCCCTCACGGCGCGCTCTCCGCTGGAACGGTACGAGGACGCTGAGAAGGAAACGAAGGAGCGGTGGGAAGCGGAACTGGACGCCGCGGTCGAAGCGGAGTACCGCCGACGGCGGGGCGAGATTCTCTCCGCCCTGCAATGGTGGCTGCGGGATGTCTGGCTCCACTCGCTCTCCACGGCGGGGGTCAAGACCGACGCCTTGCTCAACTTCCCGGCCTTGTCCGCGACCGGGACCGTGGGTGCCCGCGTTTCCCCCGAACTGGCGGTCGATAATCTGCGGGTAGTGGAACAGATGCAGCGGTGGTTGAACACGAACGTCCAGGCTGACCTCGCCATCGAGGTCGGCCTGCTGAAGCTCAATTTGTAGCTGGTCAAGCGTGCCGCTGGTGGCTGGTGGTTGGTTGTGCTGGCCGGAGGCGGCCATCCTGATGGCTCCCCGTGCCCTGCCAGGAGCCTCGGCTGCAAAACCCAGCGGTTCGCGAGGCGCCAAAGGCCCGCCGCCAATGGGTGGCGGCCACGACGCCGCCGACCCGCCCATCCCCGGCGGAGACGAGAGCCGGGCGGCCCCTTGGTAAAGGTTCGACAAGCCAGCGCTAACCGGGTAGATTCTGCGGGTCGCATGAAGATTCTGTTCCTCAACGGGCCGAACCTGAACCTTCTCGGGCAGCGGGAGCCGGAGGTCTATGGCCGGACCACCTTGGCAGATATCGAAGCCCGGGTGAGGGCTTCGGCCGAGCCGCGAGGACATGAAGTCGTCTTCCGCCAGTCGAATTGCGAAGGGGAATTGATCGGGTGGATCCACGGTGCCCGGGCCACGGTCGATGTCATCGTGTTGAACGCGGGTGCCTACACCCACACCAGCATTGCGCTGCGTGACGCCATCTCCGGGGTCTCGGTTCCCACCATCGAGATCCATTTGTCGAATGTCCATGCCCGGGAGTCCTTCCGGCACCGCTCCATGATCGCGCCGGTTTGCGTGGGGGTGATTGCGGGCTTCGGGGCCAATTCCTACCTCTTGGGATTGGAGGCGTCAATTAACGTTAAAGCATCGATTGACGCGAAAACTACGGCTCATTCCACCCCTTCTGGCGGTTCCAGCAACTAAGTTTGTCGCCGTTTCGCTGCTTGACGTGCTGGGTCAGCCGGTGTAGCATCCTTCGCTAATGAAGTTAGCGTTCCGCTTCGCTTGGTGGCCCAAATCGGTATTTCGGTGTTTTTCGGGTGTTTAGCCGGCCGATCATCAACTCTATCGATAAACTGCTGTGGACCTCAAAGACATCAAGGCAATCATCGATCTGATGAAGAAGAACTCCGTGTCGGAGTTTGAACTCGAGAAACAGGATTTCAAGATCCGGCTGAAGCGGGGGATAGGCGGTCCCTCGTTGGGAGGGAGCGATGACGCGGCCCTGGCGTCGTACCTCCCCGGGGCACTGCCCGCCGTCCCCGGTGCGGTGCCCATGGCCATCCCAGCCGCAACGGTGCCAGCCACCCCGGAACTCGAGGTCAAATCGCCGATGATCGGGACCTTCTACCGCTCACCTTCGCCGGAGTCGGCACCCTACATCGAGGTGGGGGCGGAGGTCCACCCGGAGACGGTGGTGTGCATCATCGAGGCGATGAAGGTGATGAACGAAATCAAAGCCGAGGTCAAAGGGGTGATCACCCAAGTGATGGTGGAGAACGCCAAGCCGGTCGAATTTGGGCAATCGCTGTTCAAGCTTCGCCCCGCCTGACTTGGCGGGTTGGGGGTCTGTGGAAACCCGATTTCGCGAGTGGCTTGTCAAAACACCCCGGCGGGGTCTGGCCTCGTTGGTGAGGGATCAGCAACGGGTTGTGCAGGGCCGGGTCCTGTGCCCGGGTCGGCCGTCGGTGCCCCTGCTTCGGGTTCAGTGGGGGCTGGTCCCTGTAGTCTGGTAGCTTTTTAACCGCATGTTTGAGAAGATTCTGGTCGCCAACCGGGGCGAGATCGCCGTCCGGATCATACGCGCCTGCAAGGAGTTGAACATCCGCACGGTCGCGATCTATTCCGAGGCGGACGCGAGCTCGATGCACGTCCAACTGGCTGATGAGGCGATTTGCATCGGGAAGGCGCCCGCTTCGGAAAGTTACCTCCGGATTGACCGCATTGTGAGCGCCGCGGAGGTGACCGATGTGGACGCGATCCACCCCGGGTACGGGTTCCTGTCCGAGAACGCCCATTTCGCCGACGTCTGCGAGAGCTGCAACATCCGGTTTATCGGGCCCAATCCCCGGGCGATGAACGCGATGGAGGACAAGGCGCTGAGTCGCGCGTTGGCGAAGAAGGCGGATGTCCCCACCCCGCCCGGATCGGAGGGGGTGGTGGACACCGAGCAGGATGCCCTGGCGGTCGCGAAGAAGATCGGTTACCCGGTCATGATCAAAGCCATCGCGGGTGGTGGCGGCCGGGGAATGCGGGTGGCCCACAACGACATTTCCCTGGTCAAGGGTTTCCACACCGCACGGACCGAGGCCGACAAGGCGTTCGGCAACTCCGGGGTGTACATCGAGAAGTTCATCGAGAGCCCGCACCACATCGAGTTCCAGATTCTTGGCGACAACCGGGGGAACATCATCCACTTGGGCGAGCGGGATTGCTCCATCCAGCGGCGCAACCAGAAACTGATCGAGGAATCGCCCTCGCCGATGCTGGAGCAGCCGAAGTTCAAGAAACTCCGGGACAAGATGGGGAAGGCGGCCATCCGCATCGCGAAGGAGGCCAACTACACCAATGCGGGGACCGTCGAGTTCATCGTCGACGAGGCGGGGAACTTCTATTTCCTGGAGATGAACAAGCGGATTCAGGTGGAGCACCCGGTCACCGAAGAGGTCACCGGCCTGGACCTCGTGCGCTACCAGATCCTGCTGGCGATGGGCGAGCCGCTCCGGATCTCCCAGAGCGACGTGGTGCTCAAGGGCCACGCGATCGAGTGCCGGATCAACGCGGAAGATCCGTTTGACGACTTCCGGCCCAGCCCGGGGCGCCTCGAGATGTATTACCAGCCGGGGGGGCACGGTGTTCGCGTGGACACCCACGCGTATGCCGGGTACACCATGCCGCCCTACTACGACTCGATGCTTGGCAAGCTCATTACCTTCGGGAAGGACCGCCAGGAGGCGATGAACCGCATGACCCGCGCCTTGGGTGAGTACATGATCACGGGCATCAAGACCACCATCCCGTTCCAGCATGCGATTCTGCAGGATCCGAATTTCCGCCGCGGGGTTTATTCCACCGCTTTCGTCGAGCAGTTCCTGGGCGGTGCGCGGCGCGAATTGATCGAAAAACCATAAGAGCTTGTTTTGAAAATACTCCGGGGCGTATTCCGGCGGGGCTGGCAGGCTGGCTTCGTTGCGCCTCGGTCACAGATTTCTCCCGAATATGCCCCCTCGTTGCGCCTCGCCATCCAGCCGGCCGCGCTCGCAATCCGCCCGTCGGCCTGTTTTCAAAACACGCTCTGCGCTGGTCGGCCTAGAGCACGGCCAAGCGGACCCCCTCGCGGCGCTCGATTGTGGCCTCAATGCGCGGCACGTACATTTGGGTCTCCGCGGGGAGCTTGGGGGCGATGGCGTCGAAGGTCTTCTTCTTTTGCTTGTCGAGCAGCCGCTGCACGGTGCCCTCTCCGGCGTTGTAGGCGGCGAGAGCCAGGCGCCAGTCCTTGAACCGCTCATGGAGGTAGCGGAGGTACTGGGCCGCCGCGTCGGCGCTGGATTCTGGATCCAAGCGCTGGTCGGTTGGCCAGCGGTGCAGGCCGAAGCGCTTGGCGGTCGCCGGCATCAATTGGAACAAACCGGCCGCGCCCACCGGGCTGCGCGCCTTGGGGTCGAAGGATGACTCCACCTCCGCCACCCAGACCAATTCGGCGGGGATTCGGTGCGCGACGAAAATTGGTTTCAATTTCGGGACGATCGGTTTCGCGCTCTCCGGCCAGGGCCTGGCTTCCAGGAGGTGCGCCCAGACCTTGGCCTCCTGCTGGGGGGTGGGGTTGGGGGCGCGGGTTGGGGGGTGCCCGGGTTGCCTCGGCGGCGGCGGGATGAGCAAGCGGAATTGCTCGGCGGCTTCCAAGTAATCGAGTTGGGCTTTGAGCCAGGAGGCGTAGGGCGCGGTCTCCTCGTAGCCTTCCAAGATTGGAAGCACCAAACGGGCGGTTTGCTTCAGGGGTGCCAAATCCACGATGTACTCCCCGTGGAACCGGGCCTGGAGATCCGCCAGGAGCTGGCGTACTTTTGCCTGATCCGTGTCCCGCAGGGATTTCAGGACGCTTTCATCCAGGTTTTCTTCCGCCCAATCCCGGGCGGATTGGAGGACGTCGTCCAAGGTGAGCGTTTCCTCCTGCGCTCGCGCCGCCGCGAGTCCCAGCGCGAGCGCCATGATGGATGCGAGCCGCCTCATGGGTTCCACCATAAACGAGGGGCGGGGGAATCAGAAGGGAATTCCAGCCCGTCGCAGGGCGTCCCGGCGTGGTGGGCTGCGCGGACGGCCATTGGCTTTTGCCGAACCGCGGCGTAACCTTCTCGTATGCGCTTGATTGGTCATTTGCCAGGGGAGGGGCCGGCCCGGGTGTTCTCCGACTATCTGGTGGTCGAGGGGATCGAGAACCATGTCGAGCCTGAGTCGGGGGAAAGGTGGGCGGTCTGGGTGGCGGACGAGGATCAATTGGAGCGCGCCACCGCCCTGCTGGAGGAGTTCCAGCGGGACCCCTCAGCGGAGATCTTCCAAACCCGCGCCAAGGGTGCCGCCGACGTCCGGGCTGGTCGGCAAAGGGATCTGGAGAATTACCGGCGGCGGTTGCAGAGTCGGCGGCATCTGTTCCGGCCATTGACCGGTTATGGGTTTGGGCTGCTGACTTACGGGCTGATCGTCGGTTGCGTCATCGTCGCCATCCGGTCGAACCTCGGGGGGAACATGGAGGCGCTCCTCGGGCTGTTCATCAGCGAGCCGACTCCCGGGCATCTCGGATCCCATGGTCTTCCGGAGCTCCTCCAAGGCGAGGTTTGGCGGCTGGTCACGCCGATCTTCATCCATTTCGGGCTGATCCACATCATCTGCAACATGCTCTGGCTCCGCGATCTGGGCAGCATGATCGAAGCCCGTCAGAGTTCCTGGCATCTGCTGGGTTTGGTGCTGGCATTCGCGATCGGGTCGAACCTCGCCCAGTTTTACGTTTCCGGCCCGTTGTTCGGCGGCATGTCGGGCGTGGTTTACGGCCTGCTTGGGTATGTCTGGATTCGGGGAAAGTTCGATCCCGCCTCAGGGCTTTATGTCCATCCCTCGACTGTCACGATGATGATCGTCTGGTTCTTCGTGTGTCTGAGCCGCCTCCTCGGACCGATCGCCAACACCGCCCATGCGGTCGGTCTCGGCATGGGGATGGCCTGGGGGTACCTTTCCTGCCGCCGGGTGCGCTGAGCGCCCCCTGTCACGCGAAACCGTAGCGACCTGCCACCTCGGTCCCCAGCTCCTTCGCCGCCAGTTCTTGGAGATCCACCGACCCACCCAGGGAGGACCCCGCCCGGGTCCGGGTGGCCAGGGCCAGGCTGCGTTCCGCGGCTTCGAGCACCAGGGTGGTGGGGAGACCCAAGGCCCGGGGAGCCAGGGCCCGCTCGAGGTCCTCCGCTGACAGACGCCCTTGGTGGCGGGCCAGGACCTGCTCGTAGAGACACCCGGGGTTGCTGATGCCGTAGCCGGAGACCAGCCCGTCGTGGCCGAATTGACGGAACAACGGATTGATTTCCGCGAAACCATCGGCGTGGGTCTCCCGCAGCCCGGGGCGATCCAACTCCAGGTCGATCAGACCCTCCGAGCAGATTAGGCGGCCCGATTGGACGGTGGTCGCCCAAGCCGTGTTGGGGATGGCCCAGCCGGTGAGCAGATGGGCCGTCGCCCCCGTGTCGAAAGTGATTTCGGTGTCCACGACATCATATCCTTCAACCGGGATCGGGCGGAGCGACGGGAGCTTGTGGCGGTGGCCGATCGCCCGGACCGCCGTCGGGGTCAGCGGCACGATCTGCAGCAGAAGGTCGGCCAGGTGGACGGTGAGGAAGGAGATCGGGGAGTTATTGGCCGCGAAGTCCGGCGAGGCGAAGAACCGTGGTTCGTGGTTGGGATCCGCGACCAGCAGTTTGTCGAGCATGTAGAACACGCCCGCTTGGAAGGCTCCGTAGCGGCCGCTTTGATAACGCGCGGCCGCCTCCACCACGCGCGGGTCGTCGCGTTTGTGGAAATCGACCCCGAGGAAGCGCCCGGCCGCGCGCGCCGCCGCAACCATCGCATGGGCATCCTTCAGTGTGGCCGCCGTCGGTTTGGGGACGACCACATCGAGGCCCGCCGCGAGAGCATCGAGCGCGGGTTGGGCGTGCAGGTGGTCGGGGGTGTTGACCTGTACCGCATCCAATCCCCCGGCGGCGATTAGGTCGCGATGCCGGGTGAACCGCCGGGAGGCCGGGAGCCCGGCCAGGTTGCCGAACCAGTCGCGGCAGACCGGGTCAGGGTCGGCGACACCGGCGATCTCGAGGATTGCCGAGTAACGGCTGTGGAAGAAGAGGTGTTGGTAAATCTCGCGCACCACGGAGCCGGCGCCGATGACGCCGAGGCGAATCTTGTCTTTCATGGCGGGTGGGGTGGGATGGCCGGGGACGCGTCTCGCTGAGTGTCAAACGTCGGCGGTCCCCGTGTGACGGAGCAGAAAAAGGGCGAGAAACTCCGCCGCCCGCACGATGTCGTCCAGCCGGATCTGCTCCTGGTCGGAGTGGGCGTGGCGCAGTTCTCCCGGGCCGAACGTGATCACCGGCAGGCCGGGGTGCTCCGTGGCGAAGAGGCGGGCGTCGCACGAGACCGACCAGCCGGTGACCGCTTCCGGGAGCGGTATGCCGCAGGCCCGCGCCGCTGTCAGGGCGTGGCGCATCATGGGGGAGTCCGGGTCGCCGTCGAAGGCGGCGTTGTGCAGCCGGTCGTAGGTGACCGTTACCAGCTTCGCGGGATCGCCGGCGACCCCGTGTTCGCGGCAAACGGAGGCCACCCCGCGGCCGGCCGCCCGACGGAGCCGGTCCATGATCTCGGCGATGGGATGCGTTGGCAGGAACCCCTGTCCTCCTTCCAGCACCAACGGCCCGGTCCCGGCATGGCCGGCAAGCTGGAGCCGGAGAGCCCCGCCTGCCGCGGTCTCCAAACGGTGCCGCGAGCGGAGCAGATCGCGGACGAGGAACGCCATCTTGGTGATGGCGCCGTCGCGATCCCTCACCGCGCCCATGTGGCCTGCGGCTCCATGGACCTCGATCACGAAGCCTGCCTGGGTCGGTTTCAGATCGTAATGGTGACCCACCAGCGGCTTGCCCGTGGTGGGATCGAGCGTCTTGGTTTTGTCGCCATAGAGGGAGGTATAGGCGGTGAGCCCGGCGTCCAGCACATCCTCCAAGAGTGCGCGGACCCGTGAATCGGCCCGCCCCGCGCCGGGCCAGACCATTTCGAGGGCCACCTCGGGGCAGACCCGGCTGGGCAGTGCGCCGAACGGCCCGAGCATCCCGTGGCAGGTCTGCACCGGTCGCAGCGGAAAAAGGGGGTGGCGGCTCTCCGCGCGGATGGCTGCCCCCTCCGCCTCCAGTCCGAGCACCACCGCCGCGACGAGTTCGAGGGCGTCCACGCCCGCCGGGCTCTCGATCTCGGCGCGGTACCAGACTGCGCCCCGGTTGGCCGGGTGGATTTGAAGGTCCGTGCATTCGCAGACCATCACCGACTCGTAGAGCGGACGGAGGGCCTTGTCCACTGCGAGGGAGAGCGAGCCGTTGCCGCCGGTCTCCTCATCAATGACGAACAAGGCCGTGACCGGGCGGTTCCATTCAAGTCCCGTCTCCCGCATCAGCTCGGAGAGCACGCGCAAGGCGGCGAGCATGGCGGTCACCGGGCCCTTGTCATCGCACGCGCCGCGGCCGAAGACGAGATCCGCTTCCGCCGAGGGGGGATGGTAAGGTGGCACCACATCCAGGTGGCCGTTCAAGGCCACCGAATGCCCCGGGCGGCCCGCCCCCGTCCCGGGTATGAAATAGAGCAGGTTGGCCCGTCCTGCGTAGGCCTCCGCGGCGGCCAGCCCGCCCGCCCGGGCGGGTCGGCCGGTGAAGTGAACCGGGGAATAGGCCGGGTGTTGCTGGATTGCGGGATCGACCGGGCGGCGCTCGCAGGAGGCCCCGCTGACCTGGTGCCCGCGGAGTTCCTGCTCCACGACCGCGAAGCACTCCGCCTCCGCCGCCTGCATCCGGGCGGGCGTGCTTCCAGGGGTGGTATCCACCCGGCAAAGCGCCAAGAGCAAATCGCGGATCTCGTCGCGGAATGTGTTTGAACGGGTGCGGCTGAACAGGCGTCTCCTGAGCTCGGAGATGGAGACGCCGGGGGGGCCGGGGGGGTGGCCCGGCGGCCGGGGGCGGGCAGGGGGCTGGGGCATGGCGGTGGTTTCGTTCGTGCCTCCAGCTTAGACCGGAGGGTCCAGAATCCGCGAGGATTTTCCTGGTGGCGCCCGGCACGGTCGGGCGGGGCGGACCCGGGCCGCTGTGAAATTCTGCCCCGGGTCAAAGCTGGTGGGTTGCCTCGTGGTGGCGCGTTGGGCAGAATCAGAGCGTGAATTTTCGCGACAAGGTGATCCCTTGGGACCGGCTGCCGGAGTGGCGGCGCGAGGTGCGGGCGGGCGGGCGCAAGCTGGTGGCCACCAATGGCTGCTTCGACCTGCTCCACCTCGGTCACGTGACCTACTTGGAAAGCGCTCGCAACGAGGGTGATCTGCTCCTCGTCGGGGTCAACGGCGACGATTCATTGCGCCAGCTTAAAGGGCCGGAGCGGCCGGTCACTCCCGAGGGGGACCGTGCGCTGGTTCTCGCCGCCTTGGAGAGCGTCGGCGCGGTCTGCATTTTCTCCGACCGCACGGCCACGCGCTTTCTGGCGGCGGTGCAGCCGGATGTCTATGTGAAGGGGGGCGATTACACACTGGACACCCTCAACAAGGACGAACGCCGGGCCGTCGAGGCGGGCGGGGGCAGGATCGTGATCATCCCCTTTGTGGCTCATCGGTCGACGACGGCCATCCTCAAGAGAATCATGCGCCTGTAATCGCGGGGGCCGCGGCAGATCATCATCGAGACTCCCACTTGGAACGAGCCGATCGAGCCCTTTAACCAGGCTTTCACCCTCGTGCGCAACCCTGCGGTCGCTGGCCGAAACCTTGAGCAATATCGTTACGGCGGCCGGGGGATCCGGGGGCCCCCGGGGGCGATCATGGCCTCCATGAAATCAGTCGCGGCCGGGGATGTTCTGCACGCGGTGGACGCTGCCTTGCGCACGCATCCTGTGGCCTGGCCTGTTCGCGGGGGTTGACGATCCGGGGGGACAGGGGGTACCCCGTAGGCGTATGAGTGTGACTTTTTCCGACATCGAGGGGGCGGCCGGCCGAATCGCGGGTCAGGTGCTGGCGACCCCTTGTCCCTATTCCGCCGCCCTCTCGGAGGCCGCGGGGATGGAGATCTGGTGCAAGATGGAGTTTCTCCAGCGCACCGGCAGTTTCAAGGAGAGGGGTGCCCGCAACGCGCTCGCTCTGCTGGACCCGAAGCGCCGGCGGTGCGGGGTGATCGCGGCGTCGGCGGGCAACCATGCCCTTGGGGTGGCTGCCCATGCCGGGAAGCTCGGGATCCCCGCCACGGTGGTGATGCCCTGTTTCGCGCCGCTGACCAAGGTCGCGAACTGCCGGCGCCTCGGGGCGGAGGTGGTGTTGTACGGGGCCAACATTGCCGAGGCCCGGAGCCGGGCGGATGTGATCGCCGACGAGCGGGGCCTGACCTACATCAACGGGTTCGATGACCCGGCGATCATTGCGGGGCAGGGGACCATCGGGCTGGAGATCTCAGCCCAAGTCCCCGACTTTGACGCGGTGGTGGTCCCGGTGGGAGGAGCCGGGCTGATCGCCGGGGTGGCCCTGGCAGTGAAGACGCTGCGTCCCGGCGCGCGGGTGGTCGGGGTGGAACCAGACCGGGCGGCGAGCTTCACCGCCGCCCTCGCCGCCGGGGAGCCGGTGGCGATCGACCTGCGGCCGACGCTGGCGGACGGTTTGGCGGTGCCGAAGGTCGGCGCCAATGCCTTCGCAATTGCCCGCCGGCTCGTGGACCAGACGGTGTTGGTTAGCGAGCAGCAAATCGCCCTGGCGGTATTGCGGCTGATGGAACTGGAAAAGGCGGTGGTGGAGGGGGCGGGGGCCGCCCCGCTAGCCGCCTGTCTGGCAGGCCGCCTGCCCGCCCTCGCCCGGAAGCGCGTCGTGCTCCTGCTTTGCGGTGGGAACATCGATCTCACCACGCTGGACCGCGTCATCGAAAAGGGGCTGGCCTCCGCCGGCCGACTCGCCCGGCTGACGGCGATCATCAGTGATCGCCCCGGCGGCCTGGCCCGGTTCGCCGGACTCATCGCGGCCGAGGGGGCCAGCATCGTGGACATCGCCCACGACCGTGTCTTCGCCAACGACGATTTGAGTACGGTCGGCGTTCGTTGCGTGGTTGAGACCCGGGATTTCGACCACATTGCCGCCCTCCGTCGGCGCCTCGAGTCCGAGGGCTTTCCCTTGGAGTGAAGCCACCCCGGTCGCAGAGCAGGTTGGAAAACCGGCCCGGGTGCGGATTCGGGGCGTGGCTGGCTGGAGGGCGAGACGCAAGGGGGGCGGGCACGCCTACGGATGGCGCGCGTGGCGGAGGGCGAGGCCCCAGGGCAACACGATCAACAGACCTAAGATCAATCCGGCAGCCAAGTTCGGGGCCGGCCCGATCTCGCGGGTGCTGAACCGTCCCAGGACGGAGCCGATGAGCAGCCCCCCAACAAAGCCGCCGAGATGCGCGAGCACATCGCTGCCCGGGGACAATCCGAACAGCGCCAGCAGCATGACGCCCGCGGCGACCGACTGGAGCCCGGCGCGGTTCCGATCGGCTGCCCCTGCCTGGAGGGTTTGGCCCGCCAACAGGCCCAGCGCTCCCATGACCATCCCGGAAGCCCCGAGACTCTGGTAGTTCCGCAGGCCGATGAGCCAGGGGCCGAGGTTGCCCACCACCCCCGCCAGATAGGCGGCCAGGAGCCCCGGGCCCGCGCCAAAACGCCCCATCGCCAGCCCAAGGAAGAGCACCCCCAAACTCGCGTTCGCGGCGAGATGCGAGATGTCGGCATGCAACCAGACCGCGGTGAACAGCCGCCACCATTCTCCGCGGCCCACCAACGCGGGGTCCATGACCCCGCTGTCACGCAGCCGCAGAGATCCGTCCAAAGCGAACAGCGCGATGATGAAACCGGCCCAGCCGCCGGCTCTTCCATCGAACACGTAGTCGTGGAGGGCCACCCGGGCACGCCATGTCCAGCGGCGGTTTTCGGCGACGTATTGGGCGATGGTCTCCCGGGCGCGACCATGCTCCGAGCCGGGGACGATCAAGAGCCAGCGCGCCTCCGGGTCGCGGGTGATCAACGGTTCCATGCCCTGGCTGGCCAGGACCAGGCTGAGCTCCATCGCCTCGTGATGCGACGCGACCTCGATGACGCCCTCCGCCCCGGGGGCCGCCGGGACCGCTTGCCCGGCCGCTGGTGGTTCAGAGTTCATACCCCGATGGGCTCGGGCGCCGCGGGAGCCTGAGCCCGGACCAGAGGCGCTGCCGCCTGGCGGGGGGCCAAGGCGGCTTCAGCCGAGTTCTTGCAGCGAGGCCACGACCCGCTCGCGTTTGGTTGCCCAATCGACCAGACGGAGTTGGTGCTCATGCAGAACCTGGGGGGGTGCCTTGGAGGTGAAGTGGACGTTGCCCAGCTTTTGCCTGACTTTGGCGATTTCGAGGTCGATTTTCTCGATCTCCCTGGCCAGGCGGACCTTCTCCGCACCCATGTCCACCAGCCCTTCAAGGGGCAGGAACAGCAACCCAAGATCGCCGTGGATCACTGGCGTCCCCTTCTTCGGCTCGAAGGCGGGGTCAACATCCAAGGCCTCGGCGTTCAAGAGCAGGCGCAGGATCTCCACTTCCTGGCGCATGAGTTCGCCAGCGGGCTTGAGGACGTAACGGACTTTTTTCCCGGCGGGAATGTTCGCCTCCCGCCGGAGGTTGCGTCCCTGGGAGACGAGTTCGAACTTCGCCTCCGCGGCGCGCCGGGCCTCCTCGGTGAGACCGTAATGCTCCCGTTCGGCGTCCTCCAGGGGCTTCGGCCACGGGGCGAACATGATGGTCCGGCCTCCTTGGGCCTCCGGCATTTCCTCGTGGTAACCCAGGCCGTGCCAGAGTTCCTCCGTGATGAAAGGCAGGAACGGATGGAACAGCCGCAGAGTGTGTGAGAGGACGAAGTCGATCACGGCCAAGGTGGTCGCCTTGGCGGCGGGATCGGGGTCGTGCAGGACCGCCTTGCTGGCCTCCACGTACCAATCGCAATACTCGCTCCAGAAGAACCGGTACAGCGTCTGCGTCGCCTCGTTGAAGCGGTACTCGGTGAAAGCGGTGGTGATTTCGCGGATGGCCTGGTCAAGCTTGAGCAGGATCCAGCGGTCGTCGGCACTGAGTTTTGCGGGATCGATCTCAGCCTGCACGTCGCCTGCCTGCATCTGGCGGAACCGGCAGGCGTTCCACAGTTTGTTGCAGAAGTTCCGGCCCAGTTCCACATCCTTCTCGTCGAAGAGCACGTCCTGGCCGAGCGGGGCGCCCCGCATCGTGCCGAACCGGAGCGCGTCGGCGCCGAAGCGGGAGATCAAATCCAGGGGATCGGGCGAGTTCCCCAGGCTCTTGCTCATCTTGCGGCCGAGCTTGTCGCGGATGATCCCGGTGAAATAGACATTCCGAAACGGGAGTTCGCCCATGAACTCGTAACCCGCCATGATCATCCGGGCGACCCAGAAGAAGATGATGTCGGGTCCCGTGACCAGGTCGGTGGTGGGGTAGAACTTGGCGAGGGTGGCAGTCTTGTCCGGCCAGCCCATGGTGGCGAACGGCCAGAGCCAGGAGCTGAACCACGTGTCGAGCACGTCGGGGTCCTGCGTCCAACCGGCCGCTTCCAGCCGCTGGATCAGGCCGGGCGCGATGGTGGAGATCTGCGCCGTGATGGTGGCCGGAGCACCGGCGGTGGCGGCAGGCTGGCTCGCCGTCTCCAGCAGCACTGCCGCTCCGGCGGGGGCGGGCTGGCCGTCGATCACGACGGCGGTCTGGCCGGCTTCTGGCGGCCCCGCCTCGTCCACGAGCGCCGCAATTTCACCAAGCACGCCCGCCGGGGTGGCGGACTCGAAAAGCCGGGTCCAGACGGGCACGCGATGGCCCCACCAGAGCTGGCGGCTGATGCACCAGTCGCGCAGGTTGCCCATCCAGTGCGAGTACGTCTTGGCCCAGCGTTCGGGGTGGAAACGCAGGGTCCGATCCGGCTCCACGCAGGCCGTCGCGGGGGCGGTGGCTGGGTACTTGAGGAACCACTGTTCGCTCAGGTAAGGCTCAATGGGCACCCCGCTGCGCTGGCTGTGGCCGACGTTATGCAGGTAATCCTCGGTCTTCCACAGCAGCCCTTTTTCCGTCAGGGCGCTGATCACCGCCGTGCGGGCCTCCTTGCGGTCAAGGCCGGCATAGTCTGGCCCCGCTTCGGCGGTCATGGCGCCGCCGGGTCCTATCACCACCGTGATGGGCAGGTTATGGCGCAGGGCCATCTCATGATCGTTCGGGTCATGCGCGGGGGTGACCTTGACGCACCCGGTCCCGAACTTGGCGTCGACGAACTCATCCGCGATGATCGGGATCGGCTTGTTGCGCAGCGGCAGCAGCACGTGGCGGCCGATCAGGTGAGTGTGGCGCTCGTCGCGGGGGTTGACCGCCACCGCCTCATCGCCCAACATCGTCTCCGGCCGGGTGGTGGCCACGGTCACGAACTCCCCTTCGACCACCGCCCCCGCCTGATCCAAAACCGGATAGCGGAGGTGCCAGAGGTGGCCCTTCACCTCGATCATATCGACCTCCTCGTCCGAGAGGGCGGTGCGGGCGGAGGGATCCCAGTTGACCATGCGGCGTCCGCGGTAGATCAGCCCCTTCGCAAAGAGGGCTACAAAGACCCGCTGGACGCAGTCGGAATAGGCCGGGTCCATCGTGAACCGCAGCCTGGACCAGTCGCAGGAACAGCCGAGTTTCTTGAGCTGCTGGATGATGATTCCGCCGTGTTTTTCCTTCCAGGCCCAGACGTGCTCCAGGAACTTTTCCCGGCCGAGGTCGTCCCGGTGTTTCATCACCCCCTCTTTGCGGAGGGTGCGCTCCACCACGGACTGCGTGGCGATGCCGGCGTGGTCGGTCCCGGGCAGCCAGAGCACCTCCTTGCCCTCCATCCGGGCCTTGCGCGAGAGGATGTCTTGAATCGTGTTGTTCAGCACGTGGCCCATATGCAGCATCCCGGTCACGTTGGGCGGCGGGATGACAATCGAGTAGCCGGGCTTGGCGGAGCTGGGGTCGGCGGTGAAGCAGCCCTGCTGGAGCCAGAACTCGTACCACTTTTCCTCGACCGCCTGCGGTTCGTAGGCTTTGTTCAGTTCGGTGGGCATAGAAATCTTGCGGACGACCGGCCGCCGGATGGCCGGTGCGGGTGGGGTCAGGCCGGGCGCAGGAGGCTGTACTCCAGGCTGTCGATGAGGGCGAGGAGGCTCGCCTCGATGATGTTCTCGTGGACGCCCACGGTGCCCCATTCCTCCTTGCCGTCGGTGGACTCGATGAGGACGCGGGTGCGGGCGCTGGTCCCCGAGGCGCCGTTGAGGATGCGGACCTTGTAATCCGCCAGGCGGATCGACTGGAGCCGCGGGAAGAACTTCATCAAGGCAGCCCGCAGCGCCTGGTCGAGGGCGTTGACGGGTCCGTGGCCTTCGGCGATGGTGTGCTCCACCACCCCCGCGACCCGCACCTTGACACTGGCCTCGCACACGAAATTGCCCCCGTTGCGTCGGACCGAGACGTGGTAGCCGAGCAACTCAAACGGCGACTCCACGTGCTGGATCAGCTTGCGCATGAGCAGGGCGAGGGAACCCTCGGCCGCCTCGAACTCGTAGCCCTCGTGCTCCAAGGTCTTGATCCGTGCGAGGATCTCCCTCAACTCGGGGGTGTCGTTGTCGAGCCGGAACCCGAGTTCCTGCGCCTTCATGACGATGTTGCTGCGGCCCGCGAGATCGCTGATCAGCACGCGGCGCGCGTTCCCCACCCGGGCCGGGTCGATATGTTCGTAGCTTTGGGCGATCTTCTGCACGGCGTTGACGTGAGTGCCCCCCTTGTGGGCGAAGGCCGCCTCTCCTACCCACGGCTGGCGGGGGTCATGGCGGATATTGGCGATTTCGTCCACGAACTGGGCAAGTTCCTTGAGCGAGGCGAGCGAGGCCTCGGGCACGCACGCGCGTCCCATCTTGATCGCCACGGTCGGGATCACACTGGTCAGGTTGCAGTTGCCGGTGCGCTCGCCGTAGCCGTTGATGGTGCCCTGGACCTGGACGGCACCCGCTTCCACGGCTGCCACAGCGTTGGCCAGGCCCATCCCGATGTCGTTATGGGTGTGGATGCCGATCCGCGAGGTGAGTTTTTTTTGCACTGCTCCCGTGATGGCACCCACCTCGGACGGGAGCGATCCCCCGTTTGTGTCGCAGAGGACGATCATGTCGGCCCCGGCCGTTTCCGCTGCCCTGAACGTTGCGAGCGCGTACTCGGGGTCGTCCTTGTACCCGTCGATGCCGTGTTCAGCGTCATAGATGACATACTTGCCCCGATCCTTCAGGAACCGCACGGTGTCGCCGATCATGGCGAGGTTCTCCTCCAGACTCGCCTTCAGCACCTCGCGGACGTGCAGGCGCCAAGTCTTGCCGAAGATGGTGACCACGGGGGTTTCCGCGGCCACCAGCAGCCGGACTTGGTCGTCCTGCTCCACCGGGATACCCTTGCGGCGCGTGGAGCCGAACGCGGCCAGCCGCGCATTTCTCCATTTCCGGCTCCGCGCCTCGGCGAAGAACTCGATGTCCTTCGGATTCGAGCCCGGCCAGCCGCCCTCAATGAAATGCACCCCGAACGCATCCAGCCGCTCGGCAATGCGCAGCTTGTCCATCACGGAAAGGTTGATGCCTTCGCCCTGGCTGCCGTCGCGCAGGGTCGTGTCGTACATTTCCACGTCGGGTTTCATAAAAGCTCCCGCCGGAGCGGGGGCATAGGTATAGCCGGGGGCGGGCGGGCTGGAAAGTCCAAACCCGTCGCGGCTCCGCGGACGGAAGCCCGTTTTGCGCTGGCGCAAAGGGTGCCTGCCGCTAAGCTCGCAGCCATGAGATTCATCACGATGGCCGTCGGTCTGGGCGCCCTGGCGGTGACCTTGCTCTCCACCGGATGCGGCGGGCCGCCGCGGCAGGATGTGGTGGTGGTTTATTGTGCCCAGGATCAAGTCTTCGCCGAGCCGGTTTTTGAGGATTTCCGGGCCAAGACGGGCATTCGCGTCCTCCCGGTCTGGGACAGCGAGGCGGTGAAGACGGTCGGGCTGGCCAACCGGTTGCTCGCGGAGCGGAGCCACCCCCAATGCGACGTGTTCTGGGCGAATGAGGAACTGCGCGCCCGGCAACTGGCGGCCCAGGGGGTCTTCCAGCCGGGCGGAGGGTTCGCCACGTTCGGCTACCGCAGCCGCCGGATGGTCATCAACACCAACAAGGTCAGCGCCGCCGCCGCGCCAGGATCCATCCTCGACCTTACCAATGCCGCTTGGCGTGGTCACGTCGCGCTGGCCTACCCGCTCTTCGGCACCACCGCCGCCCATTTCCTCGCCCTGCGGCAACGGTGGGGGGACGCCGCATGGAAGTCCTGGTGCCGTGCGTTGCAGGCGAACCACCCGCTCCTGGTGGATGGAAACTCGGTGGTGGTCAAGTTGGTGGGGCAGGGGGAGGCCTGGCTGGGCCTGACCGATTCGGACGACATCAACGGTGCGATCCGTGAGGGGGCGCCGGTCGCGGCCCTGCCGCTCACCCCGGAGCTCCTGATCATCCCGAACGCCCTGGGCGTGGTGCAGGGCTCGCCTCACCCCGAGAGCGCGGCCCGCCTGATGGCCTTCCTCCAGCGGGCCGCTGTGGGCTTCCGGCTCGTCCGTGACGGGGCCATCGAGGGCGCCGAACGGCCTGCGGACGGAGGCTTGAAGGTCGATTGGGACCCCCTGCTCAAGGACCTCGAACCCGCCACCGAGACCCTCAAGCAGATCTTCCTGCGGTGAGTGACGGCGCGATCAACCTCACGCACGTCCGATCCGCGCCAGCTCCGGAACCGCTCGCCGGTCCAACCTCGCGGCGACGCTGAACCGCAGGAGGCTCGGCTCCTGCGGTTGCGAAGCACCGGGTCAGGCATTCACGGCTTAAACACGTTGACGATGACCGGCAGCTCAATCCTGGGCTGATCTGCCACCGAGGTCTCAAAGGAGACGTTCCCGCTGACGGTGCTCGCCGGCACGTCGTCCAACCGGGCGATCAATTCATAAACCTTGCCAGCCTCCTTCGGGAGCAGTTGCACCTTGAGGCCTTTGACTGTGGTTTGAGGGTTCTTCAGTTCCATCGCCTTCCCGTCGGCCGACCGGATCGTCACCGACCGGGTAGCCTGGGCTTCCGGCCGGTCGGAAACGGTCTTTGCCGCGTCCGTGATGCTCCAATAGAGCGCCTCGGGACTGAGCGAGACCTGCCCCATGATCTGTCCATAGAGGTAAACGTGGGACATGGGCGTGTTGGTCTGGTCGGCGGTATAAACATGCACATACTCGTAGAACCGGCGGGGGGGGCCGTCCCTCTGAATGGCGACGTGGATGCGCGCAGTGGTCCCAGCCGCTCCGGCGCCCGGCTCCACGGTCGCGATAATCCACGGCTTGGAGGTTTCGAGCCGGGTGATTTGCAGGGGCTTCCCGTCGGTGCGGGTGATGGTGGTGAATTGATCCGCATTCGTCACGCCGAAAGCGAGACTGGCGGGGATCGTCATCGGGTTGATATCATACAGAGGTGTGTAGTCCACCTTGATGGTAAGGGAAACCTCGGGCGTCCTGGGATCATTCGATTTCACGGCGATGTGCTTCTCGATCACCGCCCGGTAAAGGCCGAGATTGAGGACGAAGGACAGTTCGCCGGTTCCGCCCGGAGGGAGTGTGGCCGGCTTCAGCTCGGCGACCGTGCAGCCGCAGGAGGGCTTGGGTGGCTCGAGTTTGAGCGTCCCATCGCCGGCATTCCTAAACCTGAAGATCCCGGAGACATTCGCCACCTGGGAAGTCTTGCCAAAGTCATAAACCGTCTGGCTGAACTGGAGTTGCGGCGTGCCTTCCAGCCCAGCCGCGATGCAGGTCGCGCCGGTCGCGCCGAGGCAAACGATTGCCGTGAGAAGTGCTTTCATGTGTTTCATAGAGGTTGTTATTGTCGGTCGGCAAAAACCCAGCCCGAGGAACTTTCCTTTGGCTGGGGTGGTGTCCCGCGCTCCCGGCGAATTACGGCGCGTAGCGGATGCGATAGATCTGTTTCGATTGAGCGGCGGAAACCGCATTGGTGATGGTCACGGTTCCCCCCGTCCCGACCACGGTGGTCAAGTCCGTCCAACTCGGGGCACTGGGATCAGTCTTGAATTCCTCCGTGTAGGTTTTCCCCTTTATGCTGGGGAAGGAGACGACGAAGGAACCGTTGGTGGCACCGATCACTGTGATGACGACGAGGGGACCTGAGAGGAGGGGGCAGGTGGCGCTCACAGTGTTGGTGACGCCGTTCCCGCAGATGCTCTCACCCGTTACGGTCGAGGTGCTCGTGGTGGTGGTATTCGTCGGGGTCAGATAACTGCCCGTGAAGCTGGCGATCGCGCCCGGCGGGAGCGCCGGGGTTGTGAACACCGGCGTGGTTCCGCTTTGGGTGTTGAGCACCACCACGTTCGTGAGGGTGATGTTGCCGGCATTACTGACCGTGCCGCTGTAAGTGAGCAGGCCGCCCTGGACCACGGGCTGGGTGGGGCAGGTTTGCGTGAGGGCAATCAGCGCGGTGGTGGCCACGGGGCAGGCTGTCGCGTTGGTGACCCAGGTGCCTTTGCAGACTTCCTGGCTGGTCGCGGTGATCGTCACCGCGCAGGTGTTGGAGACGGTCAGGCTGCCGGCGTATGGCTCCGCCTGGCCGGGAGCCAGATCCAGCGGCCCCAGCCAGCTCATGGTCTGCCCCCCCTGGGTGCTGGCCACCACGACGTTGGTGAGAATGGCGTCCCCGGTGTTGGTGACCATGCCGCTGAACACATACAAGCTGCCCATCGGAATCGGGTTGGGCGGGCAGATTTGCAGCAGGGCGATGCCTGGCGTGTAGAGCATCGGACAAACCGCCGTGGAGGTGGCCGTCACATTGCTTCCCGAGCAGCGGTCCTGGCCGGTGGCGGTGAGGGTATCAATCGTCTCGCAACACGAAGGGCAGGGGACGGTGTAACTGCCCGTGAAGTTGTAGAACGCTCCAGGCGCCAGGGTGATGGGGCCGATGACCGGCGTGTTGTTGCTGGGTTGGTCGTTGACCACCATGACATTAACCAGGGTGACATTGCCCAGATTGCTCACCGTTCCGGAGAACATCAGGAGCCCGCCGTGCGGGGTGGGCAGTGTGGGACAGCGATTGACCACCGAGATGCGCGGGCTGTAGGGGGCTACCGCGCACGCCGCCGTGGCGGTGCTGGTCACGGGCAGGTAGCCGCAGACATCCAAACCGGTGGCGGTGACCGTGTCGTTGCCGCAGAAATCAACCGGCACGATGTAGGAAGCCGTATAGGTCTGGAACTCACCGGGCGCCAGGTCAATCGGACCGAGCAGGAGCGAGCCGGCGGAGGGCTGGGTGTTCGCCACCGTGACGTTGACGAGGGTGATGTTGCCCGTGTTGCTGACGATGCCGCTGTAGGTCATCAACTGCCCCGGGCTCAGGATGCCCGGACCGCACACCTTGGTGACGAGGATGCCGGGCGCGGTGAAGACCGTGCAGGTGCCCGAATCGATGTCCGAAACAGTCGTGCCATGGCAATCCTGCCCGGTGGCTTCGAGGGTGACCCAGACGACGCAGCAGTTGGCCGGCACGACGTAGCTGCCGGTGAAGTTGGTGCTGGCGCCCGGGGCGAGCGAGGGCAGGGTAACCACGACGTTGGAGCCGGGCCAGTGGCTAACCACGACGATGTTCGTCAGGATGATATTGCCCGCGTTGCTGACGCTGCCGCTGTAAGTCATGACGCCGCCTTGGAACACGGGAGTGGGAGGACACGCTTCCGTTACCACGATCGCCGGGGCGGTGAGGATCGCGCAGGTGGCAGTCGCCATGTTGGTGACGGCGACACCGCAGACGCTCTCACCGGTGACGGTCGAGGTGCTGGTGGTCGAGCAATTGGTCGGCACCAAGTAGCTGCCGGTGAAGTTGGTGACGACGCCGGGTTCGAGGGACGGCAGGGTGAAGATCGGCGTGGACCCGCTCAGGTTATTGACCACGACGAGATTCGTGATGGTGATGTTGCCGGAGTTGCTGACGCTGCCGCTGTAAGTGAACAGACCGCCCGGAACCGCCGGGCTCAAGGGGCAGACCTGGGTGAGCACGAGGCTCGGGGCGGTGATCAGGAGGCAGGTGGCCGACGCGGTGTTGGTGACCAGGAGCGCGGTGCAGTTGTCGCTGCCCACGGCAGTCACCCGGCTGCTGACCGAGCAGGAGTCCAGGGGCGCGGTGAAGGCCGTGGTGAAGACGGCTGCCGCGCCCGGGGCCAGCGTCAACGGGCCGATGACCGGCGTGTTGGGGGCGGGTTGGTTGTTGACGACGAAAACGTTGTTGAGGATCACATTGCCCGCATTGCTGACGGCACCGGAGTAGGTGATCAAACCGCCGGAGACGGCGGAGACGGCCGGACAGGCCAGCGTGACCGTCACAGCCGGGGTGGTGGTGACCGTGCAGGTCGTGGCAACGCTCGTGGTTACCGGGGTAAGCGCGCAAATGTCCATGCCCGAGGCGGTGAAGGTGGTGGTGACCGTGCAGGCGCCGGCGGGCACGGTGTAGGTGCCGGTGAAGTTCGTCGAGGCGCCGGGAGCGAGCGTGGCGGCGGTGAACACCACCGCGTTGGTCCCGGGACGGCTGCTCGTCACGACTACGTTGGTCAGGGTGATGATGCCGGGGTTGTGGACGGTGCCCGTGTAGGTGACGGAACCGCCGGGAACGACCGGGGTGGCCGGGCAGACCGCCGTGAGGGAGATGAGCGCCGGCGTCAGGATCACGCAGGTCGTGCTCGCCTTGCCGGTGACGGCGACGCCGCAGATGCTCTGGCCGGTGGCAGTGGCAGTGCTCGTGCTGGAGCAATTGGTCGGCGCCACATAACTCCCAGTGAAAGCCGCCTGCGCTCCGGGCAACAGGCTCGGGCTGGTGAAGATCGGGGTGGCCCCGCTCAGGTTGTTAAGGACCACCACGTTGGTGAGGGTGATGTTGCCCGCGTTGCTCACCGTGCCGCTGTAGGTGAGCAGGCCGCCGGGAAACGGGGAACTCGGCGGGCAGAGTTGCGTGACCACGATGGCCGGGGCGGTCAGCACCGGACACGTGGCGCTCACCGCGTTGGTGACGGGGACCCCGCAAATGCTCTGGGCGATGGCCGTCGAGGTGCTGGTGGAGGTGCAGTTGGTGGGCGCCAGATAGCTGCCGGTAAAGGTGGCGACAGCGTAGGGCGCCAGGGTGGCCGCCGCAAAGATGGGGGTTACCCCGCTCTGATTGTTCACAACGATCACGTTGGTGAGCATGATGTTGCCCGCGTTGCTGACGGTGCCGCTGTAGGTGAGCAGGCCGCCCGGGCTGACCGGCGCGACCGGACAGTTCTGGGTCAGGACGAGCGCCGGCATGGTCGCGATGGCACAGGTGGAGGTGACCGTCGTGGTCACAGCGACTCCGCAAACGCTTCCGCCGGTGGCGGTCGAGGTGCTGGTGGTCGAGCAATTGGTCGGCGCCAGATAGCTGCCGGTGAAGGTGGCGACTTGCGTGGGCGCCAGGTTGGTCGCGGTGAAGATGGGCGAGGTCCCGCTCTGATTATTTACGATCACCACGTTGGTGAGCATGATGTTGCCCGCGTTGCTGATGCTGCCGCTGTAGGTGAGCAGGCCGCCCGGACTGACCGGGGCGGCGGGACAAATCTGCGTCAGCACGAGCATCGGCGTGGTGGCGATTTGGCAGGTCGCGGTAGCGGTGTTGGTGACGGTCGTGCCGCACCGGCTCTGGGCACTGGCGATCAGCGTGTCGGTCACCGAACAATTCGTCGGCGCCAGGTAGCTGGAGGTAAAGGCGGCCGAGGCGCCGGGCGCCAGGGAAGGCAGCGTGAACACCACGGTATTCGCCACCGGTTGATTGTTGATCACCACGATATTGGTGAGGGTCACATTGCCGATGTTGGTGACGCTCCCGGAAAAGGTGAGCAACTGCCCCGGGGCGACGGGCGTGGCCGGGCACAGCTTGCTCACGGTAATTCCTGGCGTGAGGACGTTCTGACAGGTGATGGTGGTGGCATTCGTCACCGTGCGTGGCGTCGAGGTGAACTGGTCGGTCGCCAGAACGGTGAGTATCCCCGTGCTCGGCAGACACGGGTTGGCCGGAATCCAGCTTCCGCTGAACGAGGTGACCTGGCCAATGGCGAGGTTGGTGGGAAACAGCACGGTGAAGAAGCCGCTGTCGTTGAAATTGGTGACGGTCACCCCGACCAGGGTGTTGTTGCCGCAATTGGTGACGGTGCCGGTAAAGGTAATGGCGCCGTTTTCCCCCACGCTGCCCGTGCATTGCGCGGTGAGGAGGACACAGGGGAGATTCACCTCCGTGTTCACGCCCTGGTTGCCGCCACCCTCGCTGTGGGTGTCGTTTTGCCAGATCTCGCCCTGGTCCGTCGCGGTGGCGCGCACGGTTCCATCCGGGAGGATGTCCTGGGCGCGCACGACATAGCTGACGACGTTGGTGTAGAAATCAGAGTCGCCGGGCGCCAGAAAGACCCGCAGCAATGTGATGCTGTTAGTTTTGCCATCGGGTGTGACCACGAACGCGCGGATGGCGCCGGCCGCCGCCGGATTGGTATTGCCGGCGTCGCACGCTGGGAAGGCCGTGTTGAACACATTGACGCTGTAGGAAATGGTGTCGCCGATATGGACGTCGGGAAGGCTCGTGAAGAGGCTGATGCCCAAACCGCTCCCGGAGCATCCCGCCGGGCTGCGCTGGGCCAGGGCCGCGGGCGCTCCGAAGAGGAGGAGGGCTAGTGCAGCCAGGCCCGCCGCCCAGAGAGCCCTCCGGGGGCAGGGGCCAACCGGGGATGAGCCGCTTGCGGGCGGAGACTCCGAGTGGGGGACTGGTGAGCGCGTCAGGCGCCTGGTTTGGGCGGTCGAAGCAGAGGTAGTCATAAGTGGTGTTAACTGGTGGGGGATGTGTTGCACGTGTTTACTGGAGCGAAAGAGCGCGGCGGGGAAAGTTCCCCGAAAGCTCCCCCGTCGAGACTCGGGGGTGGCCGGGGTGGCTGGATCCTGGCTGGGGTCGGCGGCGGTGCCTTCCCGGGGCAGGTCGGCATCTCCCCCGGGAATGCCCACCCCGCTGTCTGGCGCGAAGCAACGGTGGGAGGGTTCGATAGCGGAGCCGCCCCCCGCGCGAGCAGATTCGTCAGCCGGCAGAGGCAGGATGTTCTTCACGCACCCACCGTACGCGGAGCGCCCCTCCCCGCCTAGGCGGGGCTAGCCCCCGGGGTGTTTCCCCCCGGCCTCTACGGGGATGGCGTAGGGGACCGGTTGGCAAGCGCCTCGTCGATCGCGCGGACGATGCCCTGCGCCGCCTGCGTGGCGAGCGGCTTTCCACTGGCCGGGTCGAACCGCTCGATGGCCTGCAGGAGGCCGAGGTTGCCTTCGCTGATAAGGTCGAGCAACGGCAGGCCGGCGGTTTCGTAATTGCGTGCCAAGTCAACCACCAGGCGCAAATAGGCCCGGACCGCCTGTTCGCGGGCGTTGGGGTCGCCTCGCCGGAGCCGGTCCGCCACTTCGAATTGGAGCCGCTCCCTCAACGGTTCGATCCTGCTGATGGCCTGGAGGTACAGCTCGACGGCATGGCCGTCGCTTGAATCGGGAGGGATCGCGTCGGGATTAGCCGGCCTCGGGAGCGCCTGAGGTTCGTTGCGGTTCACGGTGCCACGATGACGGGTCGGACACTCCTCCGCAATGGGGGATGTCCCCGAGGGGGGCTGCGGGAGAAACCACCGCGCGGACCGGCCCTCGCTATAGGATGGTCACCAGAACGCTGCTCTCAATAATCCCGGCACTGATGGCATAGCGGGTGAGGCCGGCGATGTCGTGAATATTCAGCTTCGCCATGAGGTGCTGGCGGTGCTTGTCGACGGTCTTGAAGCTCACTCCCAGTTCCGCCGCGACTTGCTTGTTGGGTTTGCCTTCCGCGATCAGTTGGAGCACTTCCGCCTCCCGGGCACTGAGACGGTTCCTGCTTTTCGTGGCGGCCAGGCCCCGGTCCGCCGGGTTCCGCCGCGACGGCTGGACCTCCCCGGCGGGGGAGCGGCCGAAGAAGGTGTTTCCCTTTTGGACCTCGTGGATCGCGGTTACCAGGATGTGGGAGGAGGTTTGTTTGACCAGGAACGCCGCCGCCCCCCAGGCGGCGGCTTGCTCCTGGTAAGCGTCATCGTTGTGCGCGGACAGAATGAGGACCTTGGTTGCGGGAACCGCCAGGCGGATTTGGCGGGTCGCCTCCAAGCCATTAAGCAGGGGCATCGCGATGTCCATCACTACCACGGCGGGCCGGAGCTTGGTGGCGAGTTGCACCGCCTGCCGGCCGGTTTCCGCCTCCCCCACCACCTCAAGGTCGCCTTCCTGGTCTAGTAGGGCCCGAAAGCCTTCGCGGACGAGTTTATGGTCTTCGGCCAGTAGAACGGTAATTGCTTTCATATTCATCCAAGCTTGGTTCCGAGCCGTTTCGGCCCCTGGGGTTGCGCCCCGCGTTCCGTCTTGCGGCCAGGCGCGGGAAGGCGGGCCGACACGGTCGTGCCCCTGCCACGGGCCGAGGTGACGGTGAGCGTGCCGCCGACCATTTCCACGCGTTCTCTCATGCCGAGCAGTCCCAGGTGTCTGCCGTTGGAGGAGGGCGGCAGCGGTCCCGGGCGGAAGCCTTTGCCGTTGTCCCTGATGGACATCCAGATGGCGCCATCCTGGCGCTGCAGGATCACTTCGGCGCGGCTGGCCTTCGCATGGCGGGCGGCATTGGTGAGCGCTTCCTGGGCCACCCGGTAGAGCACCGTTCGCTGGTCGCTGCTGACTTGCTCGATATCCGACGAGGCCGCCAAGCTCACCCGAATGCCGGTCTCAGCGGTAAAGTGTCTTACGAAGGTGCGGAGCGCGGGGATCAGCCCCAGGTCGTCCAGGGCTGCCGGCCGGAGTTCGCGGGCGAAGCGATGCACGAGGTTCACCGAACGCCCGACCAGTCGCTGCGTGAGGGCGATGGTTCTATTAAGGCCTGTAGCCTTGCGTGCGGCCTTGGTTTTCAGGATCGCCAACCGGACATTAATGCTCGTCAGAATCTGCGCGATGACATCATGCAAGTCGCGGCTGATCTTTTTCCGTTCTTCCTCCTGCGCCGAGAGCAGTTCGCGCGAGAGGAGGCGCAGTTGTTCCTGCATCTGCCGCGACTGTCCCAGCAAGTCAGCGTAATGCCGCTCGCTCTTCCGCAGGGATTCCTCCACAATTTTCCGCTGGCTGATCTCCTGTTTCAAATGGTCGTTTGCGGCGGCCAGGTCCTCGCTCCGGCGGCGAAGGGTCCCATTCAATTCCGCCACCCGGGTGTTGTGTTCATGCGCGACCCGGTGCGTTGCTTCGATCGGGCTGACGGCCGCGGCGAAAAACGCCCCGGCGCGCAGCCCCGCCGCCTTCCCGGAGGTGGTCGAGGTGGCAGGCAGGCCCAGCTCGACTAATGCCTGGTCGTGCATCCTCGCCACGCCCAGCGTTCCGAGCCCGAAGCTCAAGGCCCGGCGTCCCCAGTCCTCCGCCAGGGGCAACCCTGCCTGACGGCTCCCTGCCAGGTGTGTTTTCAGGAGCGCCTGGTATTGGCGGGAAAGGTCATTCAAATCGCGTCTCCTGGGGTTTGCCGAATTCACGCGTGAACCGCGACAGGCTCAGCCTCGACTCCTCCACTACCCGCCGGGTGTTGGCAAGTTCCTTTTGGAAGGCCTGGGTGCCGATCGCCCCTTGTCTTCTTACCGTCAACAGCCGGACGTTGATGCCTAACAGAGTCTGAGCCAGCTCATTCTGCAGCTCGCGGCTGATCTTGCCCCGGTTGGTCTCTTGCGCCGCCAGGATTTGTTGGATCAGACTCCGGCATTGGCTTTGAAGGCGGCGCGATTCCGTCAGCAGTTTCTCAGCATGAGCGCCGCTCTTCTTGAGGGCCTCCTCCGCGATCCGGCGGCGCGTGATGCTCTGTTTCAGAGAACGGGCGGAGGCGGCCAGGGCCACCGCCCTCTGCTCCAAGGCCTGGTTGACGTGCTCCAACTGGGCATCGGCCGCGAGCGCGGGGGCATGAGTGCTTTCGATCGGGGTGATGGCCTCGGCGAAAAACGCCATCGCCCGCTTGGGCTCCGGCGAACCAGGGACCGCCCCTTTTAGCGCGGCGAATGCGCCCTCGTGGATCCGGGCCATGTCGAGGGTCTCCAATCCGAGACGCACGGCCTCTTGCCCCAGCGCGCGAGCCGGCTGCAGGCTCGCCTGCGGGCCTTGCTGCAAGTGCTTTCGCAGTGCTGCCAGATATCGTCCGGGCAGCCTGCTTGATTTAGATTCCATGATCGTTCCGAACTCACCCGCCAACCCCCAAGAGCCGGGCGGTTCCGGTCTGGTCAGCGCCCCGCTCACTTTCCCGGCCCCGGTCCGACCGCTGAGGATTAACATCTGCCCCTTGCCCCGAACTGTCCAGTGGGGATATTCCCCATCCTCGGGGGGGGCGAAAGCGGGGACCTCCGCCGCCCAAGTCTTCGCCGGATGGCGTCTTCGCGGCCTCTTTGCAAAGCGCATGGTTCCGCGACGGGTGGCATGCATCTTGCAACACACGCGGGGCCGGCTTATCGCGGCCTGCAAGCAGGCGGAGGTACCCAAGTGGCACGATTCCAGCTAGAGGGCTCCTATGGCGCGAAATACACTTAAGGAAGGGACCACGACGGAGAATTCCATCGGCATCGGCTCGGTGGGGCGCACGGTAGTGCGGGGACGAGCCGGGGAATTGGCGACCCAGCAGGGCGAATGGGTGCCCAGAGTGACCGCCGCTGACTTCGAAACGGCGCGGCAGCAGTCGATGGGTGAGCACCTGGTCCCGCCACGTTTGGCGATGCGGGAGCGCGCGGCCAAGTCAGAAGACGGGGAACCGGCCGCCCGGGCTGCCGGGAACTGGGGCCGCCGAATTGCGCCCGTCCGCACGGCGCTTGGTCTCGGCCTCGCGGGACTCTTGGCCTTGTCGGTCGCCGCGGCGGACGAAAAACCGGTCATCGATGCCCAGGCCGGTCTGATGCTTAAACGCATGGGGGATTACCTGGGGAAGACGCCGTTTTTCTCCGTCAGCGTGGAGGTCTGGCAGGACCTGCAACTGGCTTCCGGACAGCGCATCCAGGCGGGACGCACCATAGCCTTGCAGGTGCGGCGGCCCGATCGGTTGCGGGCGGAGGTGCATTCTCCCCGGCACAATCGCGAACTGGTTTACGACGGCAGCGCCGTTACCCTGCTCAATCGCGCCGAGAACCTGTACGGCACGGTGCGCGCCTCCGGTTCCCTGGACGAAGCCATGGATATCGCCAGCGAACGGTTTGGCATCACCATGCCACTCGAGGATTTCGTCCGGGCTGATCCCTCCAAGGACCTGCTGCAGAAGGCCAGGACCGGGCTGGACATCGGATTGGTGACGGTGATGGGGGTGCCCTGCGAGCATCTGGCTTTTACCCAGGACAGCATTGACTGGCAGCTTTGGATCGAGGCCGGTGCCAGGCCGGTGCCCCGGAAGTTCGTCATCACTTACAAGGACGAGCCTGATTCACCCCAATTCACGGCCGTTTTCACGAACTGGGATTTCGCCACGCCCCTGCCCGACTTCCTGTTCACCTTTGAGCCGCCCCCCGGGGCGGTCAAGGTAAAGGTGAAGGAAATGAAAGCCCAGAACCAAACCCTCAAAACGGAGGCCAAATGAAGATGAAGCTGCCTTTTGCCCCATCCAATACCAGACGGAAGACCGCGCTGGCGGCCCTGCCCGTGGCGCTGGCGACCCTGCTCGTGGCGATGCCCGCGATCCGCGCCGAGCGCGGCAGTCCGCCACGCGCCGCAGCTCCACGCGCGGCCGCGGTGGATCGCACCAACCACGGCAGCGTCCGCCACGCCGAGACCCAGGTCGTCCGGCGCCCGGTGGCGGTACGGCCTGAACCCGGGCACACGGCCGAAGTCCGCCACGAGGAAGTCTCGCGCGGAAACGTCCGGGTGCACCGTGACGTGGAAGCCGATTTCCACCGCCACCACTTCTGGAATGATTTCGCTTTCGGCCGCCGCCTGGGGGCGCTGCCCTTGGGCTTCCTCTCCCTGGAACTCGGCGGGCTGCCGTATTTCTATTCCGACGGGATCTACTACCAGGCGGCGGATGGCGGCTACGCGGAAGTCTATCCGCCGATTGGCGCGATCATCCCCCAGGCACCGGACGGCGCTCTGGAGGTGGAGGCGGGCGGCCAGACCTACTACTACGCCGGCGGAGCGTTCTACGCGGAACAACCCGACGGGACCTATGCCATCGCCCCCACACCCATCGGCGTCGTCGTTCCCGAGCTCCCGCCAGGTGCGCTTGCGGTCACGGTCAAAGGAGCGACCGCCTACCAGTTCAACGGCATCTACTACGAACCCACGTTTGTGAGTGGCGTAACGCAATACGAGACCTTCACTCCATAACCCGGGAAACCACCATGTCGAGCAATCGAAACCACCAACCGCTGGAGCTCATCGTGGCAACCACCGTGTTAGTGACCGGCCTGCTTTTGATCGCGTCTGAGACGGACGACCGCATCGAGGCGGCTTTCAACAAGTCATACGCCTGCAGGGTTTACCTCCAGGATGACGCCATCAAGGCGGAGTCGAAGAATGGCGTCGTCACCCTGACCGGCCAGGTCAGCGAAGCGAGCCACAAGTACCTGGCCCAGGAAGCCGTGGCGGGTCTCCCCGGGGTTAAAAGGGTGGACAACCGACTCGTGGTCAAACTGGAAGGAACTGAGGAATCGGATACGTGGATCCGAGCCAAGGTGCGCAGCGTGTTGGCACTGCATCGGAACGTGAGCGGCAGCAAGACGGAGGTGGATATCCACGATGGGGTGATCACGCTGCGGGGCGCCGCCACGAGCCTGGCCCAAAAGGAGCTGGCCACGGAGTATGCCGAGGATGTCAAGGGGGTCCTGCGGGTAACGAATGCGATGATCGTAAAGGGGGGCTTCGTCCGGGCGGTCGAACCGCCCGCGGAGAGCATTGACGACGCCTCGATCACCGCGCAGGTGAGGCTCGCCTTGCTCTCGCATCGTTCGACAAGTTCCAGCAACACGACCGTCGGAACGGCCGAGGGCGTGGTCACAGTGGGCGGCGTGGCCGGGAACCTGGCGGAAAAGACCCTGGTCTCCAAACTCGCCGCCGACATCATCGGCGTGAAGAGCGTGGTCAACAACATGACCATCGTCCCGGCATTGTCGCAGGGTGGCGTCATTACCGACCGGGCCGGAAACCGCTGAGCGGCAGCGGGTACTGGCACGAAATGAAACTCCCCTTGATCTCCGCGTTGGGATGGAGCCTCGCCGCAGGCGCGCTCGCCCAAGCCCCCGTATCGGTGGCCGCATCCCCGCCCCGCCAAACGAGCCCGGACAATCCCACGAACGAGGTCGTGGTCTTGCCCGGGTCGGTTCCGGACCCCATCGAACCGTTCAACCGGGTGGTGTTCAGGGTCAACGAGGGGATCATGAGCGCGGTGGTCGCGCCCACCGCGAGGCTCTATCGGACCATCGTGGCCAAGCCGATCCGGACCGGGATCGGACATGTCGGCAGGAATCTCACCTTCCCCGGGCGCCTGATCAACAACCTGCTGCAGGGAAAGTGGCATGGGGCGCGCGACGAAACCTACGGCTTCCTTTGTAACACGACGGTGGGCGTGGCGGGTTTTTTCGACGTCGCCACCAAGTGGGGGATCCCGCAGGCGGACGCGGACTTTGGCCAGACCTTCGGCCAATGGGGCTGGGACCCGGCTTGCTTCCTCATGCTGCCGATCTTCGGCCCGAGCAATGAGCGGGACGCCCTCGGCCTGGCGGCGGACACCGCAGCCAATCCGCTGACATACATCACGCCCTATCCGTTCAGCTCGGAGAATCTGCTGACTTACGTCAGCCCCTATACCTATGTCTCCTTCGGGATCCTGTACAACAACCTGAGTGACAGCGTGGACAAGTACGTGCGCACTGTCCGGTCCCAAATGGACGCCTATGCCGAGCTGCAGTATGCCTGGACCTTCGTGCGGAAAAACCGGGTGGCGGATTTCCGAGTAACAGGGAAGCCGGACGCGGCCTCGCTGGAGACGCTGGAAGCGGTTTTTTTTACGCCTCAGGACCCCGAGTTTCCGGGCCGGGGCAAAACGCGTTCGGTGTTGATTCCCGCCACGGGGAGAGAACTGAAGTTCACCTACTGGCTGCAACCGGGGAGTGCGCCCGTGGTTTATATCGTGCCGGGGCTGGGGTCGCACCGGCTGGCGGAACCCACGTTGGCCCTCGCCGAACTAGTCCACCAGCAGGGCTTTTCAGCCGTCTGCGTCAGCAGCCCGTTCAACTCCGAGTTCATGGAGGCGGCTTCCACGGCGCAATTGCCCGGGTACATGCCGGTCGATGTGCCCGATCTGCGGGCCGCGCTGGCCGTGATCGATCACCGATTACACCGCCTTCATCCCGGGCGAATGGGGGCGAAAGTGCTGATGGGTTTTTCCATGGGGGCCTTCGAATCCCTGCTGATGGCAGCCACCGAAGGGACAAACATGGCGCCTGGGATCCGATTCGACCGTTACGTTGCCATCAATTCACCCGTGCGCCTGCTTTACGCCATGTCAACCCTGGACGAGTATTACCGGTCCCCGCTGGCCTGGCCCGCCGGAGAACGCCTGGCCAACATCGAGAACACGTTCCTCAAGGTCGCCAGCCTGAGCAAGAGCTCACTCACGCCCCAGACGTCATTGCCTTTCAACGGCATCGAATCGAAGTTCTTGATCGGCCTGTCCTTCCGGCTCTCGCTGCGGGACGCCATTTTCAGCAGCCAGCGGCGGAACGACCAGGGAGTCTTGGAACACCGCATCCACGACCTGCGCCGAACCTCAACGTACCAGGAAATCCTCCAATACTCCTATCAGGATTATGTTCGGAAGTTCGTGATTCCCTACTATCGCCGTCGCGGCGTTGATTTGAGCGCGGCGGAAACCCTGGAGCGATGCAGCAGTCTGCGCGCGTACACCACCGCCCTCCAAACCAACCAGAACCTCAGGGTGATCGAGAATCGGGACGATTTCCTCCTGGCCCCGGACGATATGGCCTGGCTGGAGGCCACCATGGGCGAGGATCGGTTGAAGAGCTTCGACAAGGGCGCCCATCTGGGGAACCTCTCACACCCTGCGGTCCGGAAGGCGATTGCCCGCGCGCTTGAGGGTTTGCCCCCGGCCGGGAGCGCCGCAGGCACCCGCAGCCGCTGATTGGCCGTCGGGCTCGGTCCCCCGATGGCCGGGGAAGATATATGAAGGGCTCCCGGGGGAGCAGATCACGGAGACAAATCAAATGAAACGGAACAGTTCCTTTGCGGCATTGATACTCATCGTGATCCTCGGCGTTGGCGGAGCCCTCGCCTATGCCAGGTATAGATCCGGAGCCGAAAGCGAAGCGGCGGCGATAGGCGTTTGCTTCTTCGTCCTCGCCCTGGTCGTCGCCTCGGCAGTGCAGGTGGCGGATCAATGGGACAAGGCGGTCATCCTGCGGCTCGGCCATTTTCATGCCCTCCGGGGGCCGGGGCTTTTTTTCATTATCCCGATCATCGACGCAATTCCCTACTGGATTGACACTCGCGTCATCACGACCGGTTTCAAGGCGGAAAAAACCCTGACCAAGGACACGGTGCCGGTGGATGTGGATGCCGTACTGTTCTGGAAAGTCGTGGACCCCAAGAAGGCGGCCTTGGATGTGGCGGACTATGAGAGCGCCATCAGTTGGGCCTCGCAAACCGCCCTGCGCGACGTGATCGGCAAGACCATGCTTTCGGATATGCTGGAAGGCCGGGACAAAATCAGCAGCCTGCTGCAGAAAATCATCGATGATCGGACGGAACCATGGGGTATCAACGTCATTTCCGTGGAAGTGAAGGACGTGCTGATTCCGGCTGGTTTGGAGGACGCGATGTCCATGCAGGCCCAGGCGGAACGCGAGCGCCAGGCGCGGGTGATCCTCGGCGATGCCGAACGCCAGATCGCGGAGAAGTTCACCGAGGCCGGCAAGAGCTACGAGCAAAATCCCATCGCCTTCCATTTGCGAGCCATGAACATGCTCTATGAGGGCCTGAAGAAAAACGCCACCATTGTGATCGTGCCGAGCACCGCCGTGGAGTCCATGCAGCTTGGGGGGCTGGCCGGCATGACCGCCCTGACCATGGGGCTGGGTCGGGAACGCGGCAACGGGCATAACGAGCCCAAATCAGCACCGGATGAACCCTCCGTGCAGAAACCAATGCCCAACGGCGCCGAGCCGCAGAGAATGGCGCCGGGCAAGTAAACGGACAGGCGCTGCTCGCCCCAAGGCTTCGGGGCGTTCGCGTAGGCGGCGTGCCTTGGTTCGAGGTCGCGCGCCAGCGCGTCAGCCGGCGGAACGGCCGCTCTCAACACGGCACGGCTGGGGCACAGCTCCACGGAGGGTCCCGACGCTCTGATTAGTGGCCGTGGGAGCCTTTCCCCCGAACCGTCGGCCGGGGTGCCGACCCCAACTTGCGGTGTCCCAGGGGTGCCGCGCCAATCCACCCCTCCATCCCCGGTTTCGCCCGCAGCCGGCGTGGTTCCACCCGTCAGGCATGCGCCCGCGCGAATCTCTGAACGGCATCGTGGTGACGAGGAGCACAGGCGGCCGGTGGGGGAGACGATGGAACTGAAACCAAGAGGATTGATCGCCTGGGGGCGGAGGGAAGACCGTGGTGGTGGCCTGGTGGGCGGTCCGGCTTGGTTTTGGGATTGCATCTGCGCCCCGGCTCCTTTGTCATGGGGAAGCGTGAAATGTCATTCCGAAACAACCACCTGAAGTGAAACTGACCGACCTGCGGGGCATCCTCCACTATATCCCCCAATTCCGGGAGAGAACTTTCATCATCAGCGTCGATGGCGCCGTGGTGACGAACGACAATTTCGTCAACCTCCTGACGGACATCGCGATTCTCCGGTCACTGAACATCCGCGTCGCGCTGGTGCATGGCGCGTCCGCCCAGATCAAGGAGATGGCGGCCTCGGCTGGTGTCGTGCCCTCTGACTTGGACGGGGCCGGGATCACCGACGAGCCGACCCTCCGCCTCGCCCTGACCGCCGCGAACCGGCTCACCCACGAGATCCTGGAGGGGCTCTCCGCCAACGACCTGCGCGCTGCTTGCACCAACGCCGTGACCGCCCACCCGGTAGGGATCCTGAACGGCGTGGATCACCAGCTCAGCGGCAAGGTCGAGCGGGTGGACGTGGAACTCTGCCAGAAGCTGCTGGACAACGGGATCATTCCGGTGCTGCCCCCGCTCGGTTTTGACGGCAACGGCGGGACTTACCGGGTGAACTCCGACGGGGTGGCCCTCGCCGCCGCCGTGGCGCTGAAGGCGGTCAAACTCATCTTCATCACCGCCCAGGACGGCATCCGGGTGGGCGGGCACCTCATCCGCCAGATGCCAGTGGCGGACTTGGAATCGGTCCTCACCCTTCAACGCGGGAACATCGACCCCGCCGTGGTCTCGAAAGCGCTGCACGCGGTAGCCGCCTGCCAGGCCGGGGTGCCGCGCGTGCACGTCATCAACGGCGGAGTCGAGGAGGGGCTGCTGGGGGAGGTGTTCACCAATGAAGGGGTCGGCACCCTCATCTACGGGAACGAGTTCCAGCAGATCCGGCGCGCCATGAAAAAGGACGTCCGCGCCATCTTGAATCTCACCAAGGTCTCGGTCGCCAGCCAGGAACTGATGAAGCGGACCCGATCGACCATTGAGCGGCAGGTCGGGGACTACTTCCTGTTTGAGA
>Ga0182030_10002303_pt1 | contig 40440 bp, 35 predicted proteins | sample 812S3MmetaG_FD_121299 | JGI IMG/M metagenome (GOLD analysis project Ga0182030, IMG submission 121299) | Permafrost microbial communities from Stordalen Mire, Sweden - 812S3M metaG (Illumina Assembly) | ecosystem: Environmental > Terrestrial > Soil > Wetlands > Permafrost | place: Sweden...
AAGCGCTTACAACAGGAGGCATTGTTGATGCAAAACTAGCGGTAGTTGCGAACGAAGAACTTACAGCATTGAGAATATAAGAAGCACTTATTGCCTGACTAGAATAACTGCTTGATAAGGCATAGCTGGCCGTTGCTACCGTTGCTTCATTTAGTGCGTAACTAGCGGTTGTTGCAAATGAAGATGATACGGATTGACTGCTTGATAAGGCATAGCTGGCCGTTGCTTGTTGTGCAACATAGGATGCGCTTACGGCTTGATTAATGTAGCTAGCAGTTATTGCAACACTACTTGATAAAGAATAAGAAGCCGTTTCTTGTTGTGCAACGTAACTTGCGCTTATAGATTGTTGAACATAAGAAGCTGTTGAAGCAAACGATGAACTTATGGCCTGTAAAACATACGAAGCTGTTGGAACGGATGTTGGAATAGGAGCATAAGAAGAGGATATAGATTGACTACTTGATAAAGAATAGGAAGCACTTGTTGTAATAGAAGAATAACTACTCGACAACGAATATGAAGAACTAATAGCATTTGATGCCCAACTGCTAGTTCCATATAATGAGCCAGTAATATTGCCACTAGCAGATATATGGGAAGCTGTTAAATTAGTTACACTAATATTTTCTGGAATTGATGAAGCAAAAGCGCTGGTTATAGCAAATGAAGCGGATAAAGCATAAGAAGAACTTGTTGCATTATTAGCCCAGCTGCTTGTTCCATATAATGAACCTGTTATTCCTGAACTTGCTGAGATATTTGATGCGGTTAAATTAGTTACACTTATGTTATCTGGAATGCTTGAAGCATATGCACTCGTTGTAGCAAAAGAAGCGCTTATTCCGTAGCTGCTTGATAAAGCATACGAAGCACTAGTTGTAAATGAACCTGATAGAGAATAAGAAGCACTTATGGCCAGGCTAGATGTTCCATATAATGAACCAGTAATATTACCACTGGCAGAAATATAGGAAGCAGTTAAACTAACAACAGAAATATTTGGCGGAATAGCCAACGCATATGATGACGTTGTGGCATTTGATGAAGACAATGCATAACTGCTTGATAAAGCATACGAAGCACTTGTTGCCTGACTAGAATAACTGCTTGATAATGCATACGAAGCGCTTGTTGCCATTGAACTTGAAAAGGAATAAGACGCGGACAATGTATAACTGCTTGATAAAGCATAAGAAGCGCTTCCAGCTTGATCAGAATAATTAGCATATGATGCACTTATTGAACCAGTTCCGCTTGAACCCGAAGAATTTCCAGCATAAAGAGCATAACTACTCGTTAAAGCATATGATGCACTAATAGTGATGCCCGCTGTCGTAGCATATGTTGCGGTACCAGCAGATGTAGCAAACAAGGAATCTCCCGTGGTTGCGTTGCTATATAATGTATCTCCATATTCATCAAAATTTATTATTTGATTTGGAAAAGTATAAACCAAAGTTGAATTAACATCGAACAATTCAAATTTTAATTCAAATTGTTCATTCTTAATAGTAATAGGAAATGGTATTCTTGTTATATACAAATCAGGAGAACTGCCGAAATCCGAATAAGTATATATGTTCCAATTTGCTATTGTAAAGGATGATAAATTTATAGGAACCATATAAATTGTACCAATTAAATCTTCATTGAAGGAAAATAGTGTTCCTATATTTTCTGCTGAAAAAGTAGCTGTAGAATTTCCACTGCTTATATCATACTCAGCTAGTTTAATTCCTTTTCCTGGAACATAAGTCGATTCATTAGATAAATAAGGAGTATTATATGAACCTGTGAAATAAAATATTAATTTGGAACCTATTGCAGGATTCAAGGAATTCAATGTTAAATCAGTAGAAAATAGATAATTTGTCTGGCCATAAAATTTGATAAAGTTACTATCATAAGATGCTCCTTTTTTATTAAAAAATGAAGCAGAATCATATGGAAGATATTTAGAACCCGATATAGACGTAACAAGCGACGAATTATTTTTTAATATTATATAATCATTCCCACCAACATTACCACTCAGTCCTGCACAGTTTACTATCATTGAATTTAATGCTTGGGAAGAATTATATGATAAAATAATATTAGTAGAACTTGTATAATAATATGTGTTTATGTGAGATTGATTATAATAGACACCAAGATTTTTATATGCGCTGTTTATTGTTACATCATCAATCAATATATTCGTATTCAATAGAGGCTCATCAGCTACACATTCCCATCCCGACGATTTGTTCAAACTCCGAACATAAATTTTATGCCTAGCAACATTTCCCGTGAATGGTTTGATGCCTGTATAAATTACATCCAAAAATCCGCTCTGAATTATGACAGGAGCATTTGAAGATGTTATGGTTTGATAGACAAGAGGATTTGGTACTCCATCAACATTAGTAATTGATGGTAATAATTGAGAAGCTGTAATATAGGTAGAAGAAACATAATTATTTACAAATGAACCGTTAATAATGGGAACTATCTGGGTTATACCTGCATATGAGTAAGTAAATGGATCATTCAATATAATTGTATTGTTATTTAATATTTCTTGAATTAAGAAAGATTGTGTGAGATTTACATTAGCCGTTAATATATTTCCCATACCATCAATATAAGCTATTTGGCTTGCATATATGTCAATCGGAGTATTTAAATTTTCTATATCAAAAACGCTATCAGTTACAACAGTTGATGATATATTATTTGAATATATTTGGTATAAAAAGTCCGTGGTTTTTTTGTCAAAAGAATTGTAATCTGAATAATTTTCTGGATAAGCCGATGAACCCGTTATATTTCCTGTTAAAACGGCGGATTTTTGAATAGTCGTGGAAAGGCTTTCATTCAGAATATATGTTAATACTTGTTGTGTTTCAACAGCGGGTGTACCAAAAAACAAAGTTCTTGAGGAATTTGTAAGAGCAGGATTTATCTTTATGTTGGTAGTCCACCTTACCACTTTATTATCGGAAGTTGTACCAACCAATACAATTTTACCAAGACCTGCTATAATGTTATCGGATACCGTTACGGCTACAACAAGATCTGTAGTGTCTTTGTAAGGTGTATATCCCGAAAGCGGTACTTCATAATAAAGAACGTTACCGCTAGAATCCAAAACCTCTATTTGAATATTCGAATTTTTCTTTAAAGCACTGGAACCATTGATTGTAAAGAATGTATTACCCGCTTCTAAAGTATCCCCTAAATCTGATATAGTAAAATAATTGGATCTATAGCTAGTATCCTCAATATCAACTGCCAAAGCTAAAAGGTTGTATTTTGTACCAGCAATAGTACGGACATTCGTATTAGAATTAGACATATATTACATATATATATCTATTAATATACTATTTTAGAGAATCCATTTTCCTTTGTTATTTCCATCCGTGTATCAACAAAATCTCGCATCGCATCTAAATGACTTATTATAATCAAAAAGTCAAATTGAAGTTTAAGAACAGAAAACAACGTTGATAATGCTGGTAAATTCGACGCGTCAAGAGCTGAAAATCCTTCATCCACCACCAAGAAGTTTGGCCGCGGCAAATTGGATATATTAATCAATGCCGTTCTAATTGCTATAGAACTTATAAATCTCTCCATTCCGCTGGATAATTCTAAAGGCCAACGTTTATCTGGATAACAAATATATGTGATGACATTTTTACCATCTGTTTGAATATTTACGGTAAATTCTACGATTTGACTCAATATTTCATTAACCTCTTTTTCAATGATTGGAACTGCTTGAGAAATTAAATCAAACGGTATACCATCTCGTGATATGGAAAAATTATAATATTCATAAGCAGATTTTTGAGCTTCCAATTCCTTGATTTTTTGAACATTTTTTTCGTGAATTTCCTTGTCCTTTTTGAAAGAAACCAACTCAGAATTTATAGAAATAACTTCTTTATTTTTATTCTTTATCTTTCCCTCAAAATTTCCAGCCTTTAACTCAAGATCTTCTATGATCCTTTCAACTAAATTATTATTTTCTATATCGTCCTTTTGCTGATAATAAAGAGCAATATTATTTTCAATGCCTTCTTTTTCCGCAGAAGAAGAGGATATAAAGTTTTCCAACCGCAGAACAGAGTTACAAACATCTTTTATAGAATTTTCCAATTCATTTTTAGATTCTATATTTTTTTCATAAATTGAATGCTCATCTAATAAACAAGCATTATCACTTGTTTTTTGTTCAAGGCCATCCAATTCATTCATAAAAATTGTTACATCCTCCTTATCTTGATTAATAGTATCCCTTGCTACCATAGCATCCTTTACAAATTCATTATTTACACAATACTTGCAATTTGGATCATATTCGTGCTTCTCTAATTTCTTTATCTTATCCAATTTTGATTTAATAACAATTTTTTTCTTTTCTAAATCATTACGTTTTTCTTTCAAATCTTCAACCAACTTTTCAAAATCTTCAAATTGTTTATCTATGTCCCTATCAACATCAACTTTAATCTTAGCCAACACAGAATTTAAATCGTTTTGTAATGAAGATGTATTATCTTTCAACTCTTTCATAGATTTATGAAAATTAGCAATCTTAGTTTCTATAGAATTCTTTTTCGAAAGTAGATCATTTACATCTTTTGGAACATTTGTATCAAGAGCTATTAACTTTTTATTCTGCTCTATTATCTGTTCATTCAAGGAATTTCTATCAGATTGTAACAGTTCATATAGAGAAGATTCTTTCTTATACAGGTCTTCATTTCGCTGTATTTTATCAGTTAATAAGTTAATTTCTTCATAAACATCGGTATCGGAAAGATTAAATGCTTTCAATTCTGAATTTATTTCCTTCAACTTATCTGATGATTTTTGATATAGAAGATCAAATATAGTAAGGCCCATAAATTGTGACAAGAGATCTTTTCGTTCTGTCTGACCCATATCTACAAACGATCCCATTTTATTATTTTGAATGGAAAGAGCGGTTAAAATGAAATCATCATATGTTCCAAGATAATCTCTAATAATATCATTGGTGCTTCGACGCGCCTCACCATTAAGCTCTGTAGTCTTTCCATTCTCCACTTTCCAAAACTTAACATCAACCTTTACATTTCCTTTTTTATCTGCTGTTCCTGAACGTTCTATGAAAAAGTCAACACCATTTATTTCAAAATTAAATTTACAATCAAATGACATTTTTTCGCTATTTAATACATGCGCTGCCTTAAAAGCCCTATCACATTTATCAAAAATACAAAAACTCAAGGCTGATAAAATAGAAGATTTTCCTGAAGCATTATTAGCAAAAAGACCAATAGTATTCTTCATATTAGTAAAATCAATAACATTTCCCTCACCATAACTAAACATATTGTTAAATTCAAATTTCTTGGGCTTCCAGCGAATATTTCGAACCAGATTGTCCTTTTCAATCAAAGCATTAAGTTGTTTATTTATCTCAAAAATCTGAGCAAACTCAACATCCGTAATGGTTTTATCGGTCAATTTTTTCTTTAAGAATGTTTTAATCAATTCATTTTGATAATCAACAGAACTAATATCGCTTAATTTTAAATCGGTGGAATTGATGATATTTTTTATCTGAGAATCCTCAGAATCAACTCTAAAATATACAACTTCTGATACATCCGTGTTCTCTTTTATGGATGATAACACTGCCTTTACTTCTGATGCAACAGATTCAAAACATTTTATTCGTAGCCTAGCCTTCTTTGGAATATCCGAAATATCCGTTACTAATTTTCCCTTATTAACTTCTACCGTATAAAAGCCATATTCATTGGCAATCTCAAAATGTCTGAATGCTTTTGATTTTAAATTCCACACGACATAACCATGTCCTGTTAAATCTTCTCCGTGATTTTGTTGTAAAAATGAACCAGGATAGACTATGACCGGTTTATTAGCATTAGAATTATATCTTTGGAGCAATTGGTATTTATGGATGTCACCGAGCAACACAATGTCGTGCCCATCAAATGTATCTACCGTAATATTTCTATTACTTATAACATACCCTATATCCGATATAGCATTGTTTACGGGGCCGTGAAATAATCCAATTAAATAATTGGTGTTATTTCTATATAAAGAAGGAATTTCCGACGCGGATATATAATCTTCTGGTGGAGAAAAAACAGACATATTATTAAACAACACATCGCCTATAATATAAAGACCTGTATCCCTTAAATAATACAAATTTGAATGATTTAAAGCATTTACAATTGGTGTTAGACTATCCAATCTATTTCTGTTTGATAGAGTGGCATCGTGATTTCCTGCTACTAATATGGTCGGTCTTATATCCGCTACATTTTTAAGAAATTCACTGGCAAATTTTACACATTCCGGACTTAAATCCGATTTTGAGTGAAACAAGTCACCAAGAATAGCTACAATGGTTTCCTTGGGTGTTAATTTTATAGCAGAATATAGCTTATCAAATGCAGCTAAACATTCATCGTGCCTTTTTGTTAATCGAATGTGAATATCTGCTACATGCAATATTCCTACAAAGTTTTTAATATCGTTTTTTAAATATGTGGCCATACTGAATCTTTAATTTTACTATATCAGACATTGAATGAGGCTTGGAATTATCAATCATCTCTGATATTTTTTCAAATCCTATTTCGGATGGATCTTTCCCCTCTAAAATTATAATATGTACTCCGCTTACACCCATCGAACACAATTCATCATAGATTCTTATAGCATCATTAATAGCATCATTATCCAAAACCACATTTACTCTGTTTACTTTATTTTCTATGATGCATGTTTTAAGTTTATTGGACATACTTTTTCCGAACAATGGTATGACGTTGTATCTTATAGAAATTCCATCAAATGGTCCCTCACATAAAGTAACAGGCTCTTTCCAATAAATATTGGATTCAAAACCAATAATATCTTTAGAAAATACACAATTTTCATATTTTAGATAAACATCCTTAAACCAGCTTCTACCCGAATAAAAATTCAAATTATTATTAGCATCATATGAAGGTATAATAATTCGATTAGCAAATTTTCCTGTTTCACAATATCCTATATTATATCGGTATACATCAAATTTTGTGATTCCTCTCTTTTTTAGATAAGCAATAGCGTGCCTGTATTCTATTGATTTCTGAGGAATATACATAGGTTTAAATTCTTTTGGCAAAACATTGATAATGTCTCTATCTTTTATTTTTATATCAAACAAGTGTTCAATATCATCGTCTTTTGGTGCTCTGAAATGACTTTCATTAATTATACTATAAAACTCCAAAGGAGCACTAAGCTTTTTAAATAAAGTTCGGAATGATAAACCGCTAAATCCACAAACCCAACAATGATACTTACCTGTCATTATATTTATTTCAAGTTTTCTTTTATAATGTGAACAATTTGGGCAAAAATACACAAGATCTTCGCCTCTTCTCAATCTACCTTTCTGTTTCAAGAGTTTATTTAAAACGGATATTATATCTTCCTGCAATATCATACAACAAGTTTACCACGAAAATCAATTTGGTCGATTTATATTAAATGCTACGATTTATATTAACCTATGTATTTATATGGAATATGGACACTGGAAAATAAAAGAAGAAATGCCCCCTGATAGCATTGGCTTCATTTACCTTATAACTAATCACGCACACAACAAAAAGTACATTGGTAAAAAACTACTAAAGTTTAAAAAAACTAAAGCGCCCCTAAAGGGTAGAGTAAACAAGCGCCGTTCAAATGTCGAATCTGATTGGAAAACCTACACAGGTAGTTGTAAACGATTAAATGAGGACATCAAACAAGAAGGTATAGGCAACTTTTCCTTTGAAATTTTAGTATGGAAGAAAAATAAACCAGAACTTAATTACGAAGAAATGAAACAAATAATTCAAGCTAATGCATTGTTTCAAAAAGATTATTACAACGAATATGTTGGTGGCCGAGTAAGAATACGAAAGGATTAAGGAAAGTATTTCTTTCCTAATATCTGTTTTGATTCCGCAGAGGAATTATAAACAGATAAAATAGAACTATTTTTTGGCTTGGAAAGTTTAGTATCATTTGACTTGTTATAAATATCCACTATAGAAGTTTGTGTTTGCTTGGAAAGTTTGGAATCTCCTGATTTATTATAAATGTCCATAATAGATGTTTGTGTTGGTTTTGAAAGCTTGGAATCCGTTGATTTGCCGTAAACATCTTCTATGGATGGACCGCTTTGTGGAATTTTTACAATCTTAGAATCGGGAGAACTATTATAAATATTCACCAAAGAATTAGGCTTTGGTGGCTTTGGTAAAGAAGAATCCTTGGATTTTTGATATATGCCTAAAATAGGATTTTGATTCGGCTTAATTTTAGCAACGCGTGAATCAGAAGAACCAAGATAAATATCCTGTAAAGATTCATTTGCTATCGTAAGAATTCCTGACTTTGCCATATGCCTATAAATATAAGGTTACACATCAAATCGAATGAGAAAGTTCAATGGAAATACCCCTTGATTTTTGATCGGTGTTCCCAATTTAGCCACGGCCACCAAATCTGCTCCATTATACAAACCAATCGTGGTTATATAGGGAACCAAATATGATGCTGATATATTTGTAATGGAAGCAGATATAGGTATATCATAGAAATATGGCAAAATCGTCCCAGGTTTGCCATTTCCTGTTTCTTGTGATAGATATGAGTATATCAAATCATAGGTATTTCTGCTAGAAATAAGAGTCTGTGAAGTTTGATAAGCTTCATAATTGTTTATGGTCAATACATTTGTAAAATATTTCCATAGTAAGTTCATATCCAAATAATCAGCAATACCGTCATCATTTATGTCCAATAGAGAATCGTATTCTTCAATCAAATCATTAATTGCCGCTGGGGATGTAAATTTAGTGGAAACAGGCAGTATATTATTCAAGTACATCTTAAACAAACTAAATGATACAGAATCATCTGTTGTGTAAAAAGCCGATGGAGACACAAAATTTCCATACATATCTGTATAATTAAAATACTGCCACCACGCTTCATTTCCTGTGAATTTATAATTTATTAATCGTAGAAGTTTATCACAATCATCAAAATTAAACACTCCATTATGATCCAAATCAAAATCCGAGTACGGTTCATATGTGTAAGATGTGGGATTTGTACTATAGTTAAATTCTCCTGGATTTGCCGTGCATATGATTTCTTTTTGATAACGTTTTAGGCTGTTATTAAATGTAATTTCGTATTTGGGATAAATATTTACAGGAGATTTAAATATATGATCAAATATAGAACCGCTCGTTGATGTTATAATCTTGCCTGTCTGATAAAAAACATTACCAATATAATGTGTCTGATCATAATCGGTAAGATTGAATATGTTAAAATTCCCACAAAGATTTTTTAGATATTGAATTTCATCCGGATAAAAATTTGTTGGAACAGTATTATTGTTATCCACGACTACTACAGGATTTCCTGTTATAATATTATCATCGTATAAGGAAAGACTGTATCCATAAAAATTATAAGGCTGTCCATAAATTTTATTGGTCTTATATTTTACATACGTATTCCAATTACCGATATTATCTTCTTGATATACATAAAACATTCCAACGTTTTGTGTTTCTTCCAAATCATCAAAGTTAAAAGGTTCCAAAAATGTATTATATACATAATCCGTTGTATACTCTGAAAAATATTTCGGACAAGATACTATAAGATTATTTCCCCATATATCAACGGAAGAACCAAACTTGTTTTGCAAAAATGCATCATAATCTCCCGATATTCTACTTTGATTAAAAAAGAAAGATGAGGAAACAATAGTAGAGCCACTCTGTAGTGTGCAATTTTTATTTTCATATATATACACCGCACCGTTTTTATAACATCCAGAACCCGTAAATTGATAAACAGTCCTATCAAAAGGTGCACCAACTGCTATCTTTATATCCGTTGAAGACGAACAATAAATTGAAACAGCCGTTCCAAAACCATCAACCGTATTTAAAAATGTATTACTTGGAAGAACAGGCAAGAAATTCAAATTATCTACTTGCTTTGTTGGGTTGAATTTTTGTGTCTGAACCCACTTACTACCTGACAATTCAAATAAATAAACACTTCCCGAACCAATGGTATCATCACCGTTTCCAACAACCAATTTATTGTAATTTTTATCCAATTTTAAGCATTTTCCAAATAATACATCATTGGGAATATTGCTTCCGGTAAGTTGTGAATGAAATGTATAACCTGTGTTTATGCTTCCTGAAAGCATATAAACACAACCATTATAAGAACTACTTATTGAACCAATCTGATATGTGTGAGGACAACCAATGGCTAAAAATTGGTCATTTATCGAAATAGCCCAGCCAAATGTTCCACTGCCTGTCTGATAGGAAGATGGTATTATAGAAGATGAAATGGCATATACAGGAGATGTGTATGAATTATTCAAATTATAAATTTCTATTATGCTAGAATCTGTATATAGAACATTAGAACCGGATGGATAAATATATTGTGCATAAATTGAAGAAACTGCTGCCACATTTTCAATCAAGTCAACGGACCTTCCAAAATCAGAATTTAAAACAATCCTGGGTGCCGTTCCTGACGTATTAAACGTCTGTCGTACTAATGATTCATCATAAAAAAATTTATTACTTAATTGAGAATTATAGATATAAACATCCACGCTTCCTGATGTTCCGAACAATTCAAAACAAGGATTTCCAATTAATGAAAATCTATCATTGATAGAAACAGAATATCCCTTATTTCTGTTTATTATTGTAGAATTTGATGATGGAACTTTTTTATTGACATCATCAACATAAAATGAAAACATTGAGCTACTTGCTTTTAAATTTCCCATCCCATCGTCCGTAATTGTATAGGAAACAATACCAGTATCTTCATTGATTATTACGCTATTTTCTACGATTCTATCACCGTAAAATAGTTGAGGTATCGTAGCAACTTTAATTTTATCATACAGAACTCTGTTCTTATTGTCCAATAAAATATCCAAGTTATCCAGTCCAAGCATTTTTGTTGGATCTTTTATATCCGGATAATACAAATTTTTGTACTGATTATAAACAACTCTTTTATATGATTCATCAACATTCTGTTGTTCTGTAATGGGATTGAAGAGTATATTAGAATTTACTTTTACGCCTTCTTCAATATATACACTATCAGGCCAATGTTGTTCCAAGGCCAAAGAATAAGAAGATGCTGTTGGGTAATTTTTTACGGCTTGTACATAATAAGGAAGAAGAAAATAAGGATTTAAACTATTATTTATATTAGGAGTATACGATTCAAGAAATACAAATGTATCATCAACATCTGTTAAAACATATTGGAGAGAACTAGATTCAGTTAATACCAAAGAACCACTTATTACATTAATGACAGAATTACAATAGTCATATAACCAATTTGGACCATAATCAATGTATTCTCCACCAATAGCAATTGTATCACTCATATAACTATAAATATTCCAAATTTAAAGTTTATTGCGTCAATAAGTTCAAACACTATTTATTCTTAATTGAAGAAAGACCTCAAAAATCGAGTCTTATCCTCAAAAGTAGCTCGTTCTGATTATTCTTCATAGTAGGCTGACTTAATTTAGCTACTGCAACCAATTCATTTAGGTCATCATACAATCCGACTGTTGTAACATATGTCTGAGGATTTGCTACCATTGATGAAATTATATCACCCTGACTATAACTGCCAGATGGATCGTTTGTTTGATATGCAAATGTAGGATTATTTGAGAAATTAAAGTCTTGATTTTTCACTCTACAAAAATAATGGGTGGACGGAACAAATTCCGATTTTCGAACACGCATTTGAACATTAGCATTTATTATATTATTAGCAAACAAGTAATCATTTTTCGAAGAAGCAACAGATATACTTCCTGTGTTCCAACCGACTCCCACTAACGCGTTGATGGTACTAGCATTAAATATCATTACACCATTTCTAGGATAAAACAATCCAATTGCACCATAGCCACCGGAACCTGCTACGGTTTGGCCTGTTACACTATCAAATGAACCAGATATTATTTCATAAACAAGACTATTTGCTTGTTGCTGTGATGGAGACAGCAAAGGAAAATCATCTATAAAGGAAAATAGACCATTTGAACCACTCAATGATATGTTCCATTGGCCCGGATCAATTTGTCCTGACATTAGTTGTGCGGAAAAATTAATGATGTATATGCTAGGAGATTCTACATAGACATCTGTACTAACAGATCCTGTTCTAAACGAAAATAATCCATCAGGATTTCCTGTTCCCAATAAAACATTTCTATATTGTGAGTGTATTGTTTGTGTGTTAGGAACAGGACTACCTAAGAAAGATCCACTATTATTGGCATCACCATAAGAAACACTAAACATTAATTGTGGATCCGTTGCACTATTATTAAAAAGATTAGTATAATATAATCCATTAAGAACATCATATTGATTTCCACCAGGAGCAACTGTTTGGGTTTGTAAAGGCGATGTTAAAAGAGAAGATTGAGAATAATAAACATTTCCATCAGGAAAAAATCCGCTGGAAATTTGATTTGTTTTTCCAACAATTATATCCGTTGATTCAAATGGTTGATATACTAAAAATGTTGCCATATCGTTAAATTATTTAAGGTACCGTTACCGTTATTGGAATAGTATTTCCACCACCACTTTCATTTCCTATTATTGTCAATGTCGTTGATGTCGTATTTTGTAAATTACTAGAAGGAATAAAAGCAAATTCCAAACCAATTAATGTTTGAGAATTAGCAGTATTAATATCTCCCGCAAACACCGCTGTGGTTCCTGAGCTAGCATTAACAGATGGAGCTTGTGTAGTTACAACAAGACTTCCTACAGCACTATTACCAAGAATAGCAGTGTATCCTAAATTAGAATTATAGTTTGCTGGTGTTGTCGATGGAGAAATAACCACTCTACCTGTGTATGTGTAACTTACCGTGATGCTTCCTTGGGATATTGTTATAGTTGGTATAAATGTTGTTCCTTCATCCAACGTAACCAATTTATATTTTAATGCTTGTGTCTCATCTGATACAGGTTCGAATACAGGAGTATTTACCAAAGCAATATCAGTTAATTGAGCCGATGGAGCATTTGGATTAAACAATGAGTAATCAATTTCATCATCGGCTAAGGCAAACGATGTTATGTTAAGACTTCCATTTGTCGCCAATAATTGTCTACCTTTATTTGTTAAAACCGCATCTACAAATATTGAATTGTTATCTAAATATGACATATATCGTTCCTTTAATAAATAGTATCAAAATATCTTTTTTATTTATATATTTTCTTTGTTAATGACATATATAAATTCATCCTTTTAGGGTGTTGTTCCACCAGTTCCAGCCACTCCAGCATTTACAACGACACTTGAACCACCCAACCCTGTTGTATTAATACCAACGTTATTGCCTGATGTGCCTATCTGTGATGTGTTGACAACGCCACCAACCGTTGTTGATATAATAGGGCTTCTATTTGTTGTTCCCAAGTCATTAATAGTAGTTGTATTGGTTTCACGAGATTTCACAAACCAAGACGGTGCTTCAGCATATGTTATGGTAGTTGAAAAATTTGCAAATGATTTTTTTCTAAATGGTATAAGCTTATGAACCAAACTGTGATAATAATTATATTTATAAAATGCATAATTTGCAGGAGCCGGAGCATTAAAAACTGAGCCAGTAGGTACCAAATCTATTTTTGTAAATATTCTTGATGACACATCTGTTAGATTAATACCATCCGTGTATCCGTTTTCTGCTGTATAATTCACCAAATATGTAAAATATTGAATTCCATTATACTGGGTTATACCACTCAATGAATCAACAAAAACTCCCAATTGATAATCATCTGGAACATCTTTTATATTTGAAAATCCCGTATAAGTATTTTCTACATACGAATTATCATATGGATATTTTCTTGTAATTATATTATCGGATAGCAAATTAATAAAATTTGCACTGCTCTTCGGTTTAAATACTATATTGTCACTTAAAACACTTATGTTTTCCACGAATGGTGGGAGATTAGGTATCTTTGATCTTTCCAAAATTGTAGGCTCTATTAACAATCCAGTATAAATTTTATTTCGTGATGGTAAAATATTCGTCAGTGTATCAAAAATGCTTTTATCAACATATATGTTGTATATTGTAAACAATTCATTAAATAACACTTTATATTTGTTAGCATAATTATAAAAATTATTACGAAGAGTTTGATAAGAAGTATATCGTGATGTAGATGTCCATCTATCATCCGGACAAGCTACCGACGAAATGATATTGGTATTTCCATAGAAATTCAACATATCTGTATTTCTTTCATCCGTTGGAGCCAAGAAAATTCCCAAAATGTTCGTATCAGAATAGTAATTTTCAGAATTTTTATTAGCTGTAGATTTATACGGTGATAATGTATCATTGAATCTGTTCTCTGAAATTTTATTTATCTTGATATTTTCAAGACGTGACGGACCCACTCCGCTGACATCATAAACAATTACCGTTTCAAAATTCATTGTCTGAAAAGGAAATACTGATACAGACTGAGACAAGCAAGAAGATGTGTTGAAAAATTGAACATAATTGCTTCCTGAAAAATTATACAATGATGCTGTTATAAGTGGGTATGTTATATTATCATTATAAACTTGATAACCATTTATAGAAAATGAGGCGGTACTAATATCAATGGGCGGCGTCGATATAGAGAAATTAAACAATGAGTTTAATGAACTAGAAGATGGTAATCCATCATAATAAGAGTATATGTTTTTACTTTTTGTAAAAAATACATCATCAGATATAGGTGATGTATCATATGAAAATCTATCCATCACACCGATAAAATTGGAAATGGAATATCCAGGAATTATAGAAGAAATATTAAAAAACTGTCCACCTGGTTGAAGAGAAGATTCTATATTACCAAAAATGTTGTAATTATTTATATCAAATATATCATTAAATGATGATGAAAGATAGAAAGAATATTCATAACTATCCGTGTTCAATTCATCGCTTCTCTTGCATACGCAAATATCATATTGTGTTGGAATTACGCTTGGATCCAAAGTTTCTTCAAATTTTGAATTAATGGAATTCTGTCTAAATAAAATTCCTGTTATATCATTCGTAAACAAATTGAAAAATTCTGTTGTATATGAAAATGTATTAGTTCCTTGGATAAGTATGACATATATGCTTCCCAATGTATCCGATTCCTTTATAAATCCCAAGGAAAAAACCTGATTACCATTACCATCATATTTTGAAAATAACTGAACTAAAGTATTATCGGAATAATTATCCGTATCTATCCAAAACTTAAAGTCAACTGAACTGTATGGACAGAATTGAAGTCCTTGTATATTCACATATTCATTATTATTTCCAATAAATTCCAATAAATATATGTCTTCGGCTACTTCATTCCACGCACTTATATTCGGTTTGTTATACCCACCACCAAATTCTTTTATTTGTATAAAATTTCGTGGAATTCCATAACAAGATAAAATATATCGTATGGATTCCTGAGTTCCTTTGGATTTATATATGATAGGCAAATTACTTAAAATTCTCTTCCAAATTGTTTTTGTTTTATCATCCAAAGAAATTGCATATGAACCAGAAAAACTTGGTGAGGATATATTGGACAAATATGCAATAGCTACATCAGATTCATCAATATTTCCGGATAGACTTGGGGGAATATTAAATCCAAAAGAGTTCAATATACTGCTTAATAATCCACGATTAAGACCATCATCTACAGTATTACCTGTCTCTTTATATAAATAAAAATTAGAAACATAAATGTAAATATTATCAAAATGATGACCAATCATACCTAGAAACTTTAAATACTCATCGTTATCAGTGTTTGTAGAAATAAATTCCGGTGTATTATTAATTAAACTATCACGGTTACTCTTATCGTATTGTGAAGCATTTATTTCCAAATTTGATATGTAATTTGATGGTTGTGGATTAGGCAATCCAACATCTTCTGATTCAACAAACTGTTTAGTGTTTATATCATATGCAAAGTTATCATTAAGGTATTGCATATAAAGATAAGATTCATAAAAGTCAAAGGAACTTATGATATTATTTTGTTGTGTAACCGCATCGCTATATACATCTAGAACAATTGTATTATTAAATCCATCTGCTTGTGTAAATGTTCCGGGTGTCTGACCACCATTCGATAAATTTATGAGATTTTGACCTAATAAAGCTAATTTTATTATCTTGTTTTCAAATATTTTAACACGAAGATATGCTGAAGAAAACACAACAAAATTAGAGAAATCTGTATAATCTATGTTAAACTTTTTTGTATTTTGAGATATCGAAATACTATTGTTTATATCAGATGATGCACTTAATTGTGTTGATGTATAATATGGAGTAGGTTTGGATACAGACGTTTCATCTTCTGTTACTATGGAAAAATTTGGCGGGGCCAATCTTATGCTCTGTGTAGCAACCGCTTGAGAAAAATTTACTTTTTGAAAAATAGGTTCTATTGAAATATTTATAACATTACAAGTAGTTCCTACATCATAAGTACTATCTAGAGGATTTTGTAGTTTTACAACATATATTAGATTATTAGGGTCCGTATAATCTATATAAGAAATTAAAATAGGAGCAATATTTTCATTGTCGAAATGTAATGCATTTTTCAGAGGCGATTGAAACTTACTGATATAATCCGATTTTACAAATAGCTGGGATAATAAAAGAAAATTATTAAATAAATTTGTAAGAAAAGTTAAGGAATCCGAATAATATTGCATATACAACGGCGTAGAAGACGAATTTGCGTTAATATTTGTCAAAGTTAGCCAGCTATCTACAACATACACATTTATAGCATTTATTTGATTCAAAAATGATGTACTGTCGCCAAGAAATTCATAATTGAATTTCATAAAATCCAAAATATATTCTTGTATGCCTGTAAAACTTACCTGTTTTTTCCGTTTTGTATCATAATAAGACTCACCATAATATAATATATTAACCAAATTTGATAATTGTGTTGGTGTTTTAATATTCAAAAAAAGATACAATGAATTTAATTTATCGGTATTTTCCATCATCGCCGTGTCTATTGCGTCTATTGTATTGAAAGACGATAGATATGAAGACATTAATGAATAAATTCTCTTATACAAAAATTTATCAGAATCTAATCCCAAAAACTCCACATTAGATTTTAATGTATCTGGGTCTATAACATCTAAGAAATTTATCTTAACACCACAATTCGTGTACATATTATTGTAAACATATAACGTTGATGGAAATGAATCATCCGAAGCATCTATTACAATTTGTCCAGCAGAAGATTTAAATATGATATTTTTTGTATAAGCTATACCACCAGCATATAATGCCCCGTCTGTAGTTTGACTAAACGCAACTTGATCAAAATTATTTGCTACATTGATTGTGTATACAATTCCTTTTGATAACGTAATTTCTATTGATCCACTTAAAAATATTTGTTGTCCGTTAAAGGAAAGAGATATTGTATCCGTTACATTTTCCTGAGTAAAATTTGGTGACAATTGTATTTCTGTCCGTGAATTACTTACAGCCTTTATTGTTAGAGGAGAATCAACAGAAAATAATTCTATGACAGGGCTGACAAGCACATAAAAAACATCCGATGATATGCTTCCAACGTTATCTATTGCTGTAGATAGGTCAAACAATACATTTTTTTCTGTATCTTGTATGAAGTTATTCTTATAATAAGAAAATTGATCCAAAAAGGAATTGCCATCTATATCTTTATAAATGTATTGAATTAATTGCTTATTAAACGACCCCGTCAATACATTAAATGTTATATTTTCTTCATTGGTGTCAAATAAACCAAAATATATTTTACTATTCTCATCATCTCCAAAAAACAATTCCGTAGAAGAAGAAAGGGATACGGACGCGCTTTGAAATGCAGACAAATAACTTAACGAATTGATTTGATTTGGGGTTTCTTCTAATATGTTAAAAGATATCATAAATTACTAGCAATATATATCAAATGTTCTAAAATCTTATGATGCAGAACCAGATAATATAGCTTTCTCCAATGAAAGAAGCTCAATATTTGATAATGTTTTCTTTCCATCTGTACTAAAAGAAGTAACAATAGGATTACCAATCTTATATTGTTGTTTTATCAATTTTATGTTTGCTGCACTAAGCATCCCATTTCCATTAGTATTAAACTTGGATAACAAGGTTTCTTTCGTATTTATTTTATCAACATTTGCATAAAAAATATTAATAATTAATTGTAAATCAGACGCTGTTAAAGGTTTAGTATTATCTGTTCTTCCAAGAGTATTCAACAAAACTGGGTTTCCTATTTTATACTGCTTTTGTATATTTTTAATTTCATTCGTTTCCAACATCAAATCTCCATTCAAATCAAATATGGATAAAGGATTTGGATTAACTGAACTTGTTATCGTCGTTGAAGAAGTAATTGGTTCTATGGAAGGCGAAACAATATTACTTGTTGTAGATGGAGCATTCAATGGCAGATATGGAAAATCCGTAGAAAAATCATCGGTTGTAGTTCCTTGTCCCAATAAAATTCTCAAAGATATAATTATATCTTTGGAACTACTAGCATTTGTAATCAAATCAGAAATTATATTTGCATCAACACCTGCCGTGGCAAGTTGGTCCTGTAAAGATTGAATCTGATCATTTAAAGAATCTACAAGAGAAGAATAGTCTATGCTAGAGGATACAGGCTGCTCTGTAAATTCAGAAAAAGTTAAATCATAAAAATTTGACAAAGCATTATCATCATAATTAAAATTAGAACTGGAAATTTTCAAAAATGTTTGATTAAAAACGACATTTTGGTCCGTAAAAAACAAATTTCCAACGGAATCAAAACTGTATTCATAATCCAAAACATCATTTCTAAAATTTGATATAAAGGTGTTAAATGTATTTAAATTATCGCTCATATTATCTTACAATTTTAAATATAGCATTACTATCATATATGTCCGTGGATTCATCTGTAATAACTTTTATTAATATTTTGTAATACCGTTCTTGTGGAAGACTTGTCGTATCAAACATAAAGAAGTTTCCATTCAAATCACAACTTACTTTTGTACACTCATCGAAGTTCACAATATTTTCTGAACTTTCCATATCTTTTATTGCATAATAACTTGATGATGGTAAATATTTTGGCTCTATATAAACCGTTTGCAGTCTTTGAAATGATCTACGTGGATATAAATCTCTAGCATACACATCAAAACGAACTATTGAACCAAATGTATATTGTGTTTTCAAATTCTTAATAGACACAGACGTTCCAACACTAGATGTTATCGGAGAAAGATTTCCTGTGGAAAATGTAGAATCATCCCATTGTATATCAATATATGGGTAATAAATTGTGTTGGTTTCCTTTGAAAAGAAATGCAAAAAACCATTTGTATCACCCGTAGAAATTTCATCGGAACTTAGCAATATCAATCCATTATTTTCAACTGCTCCAGCCATCCAAGCCTTACAAATTTCCGTTATATCCATAGTTATATCGGATTTTTGATAATAATCAAAAGATTGAGAACATATCAATGAGCTTCCTGTCCACAAAGAAGAAAAATATTGTGAAGCATAATATGGTTGTGAAGCAGTTAGTGCTTCTTGATATGTATAATCTGCAATTACTTGAATCTCTTCATCAAAATAATTGATAAAGCTAGAAGAAAATACATTAAAAATATTAAAATTAAATTGAGATTGTAAAATTTCAAGAGAAGAAGACATTACATATGGTGTTATACTATCATATACGAATCCTATTTCCCCAGATTGAAGAGGTCCTAATAAACTAGAAGTATACAAAAAATTCGCATATAAAGCAGCAGCAGCGGGATTAGTAGCTTCTGTAAAATCTGTGTTATCGTAATAAATACCATATATGCCCGCGACTCCCTCTACACTTCCTGTAACGCATGGGGAAATATTCGATGTCAATAAAAAGCAAGCTTGTGATCCTGTATTTATTCCATTAATAACATCCGTATAAAAATTTATATATGTATTGTAATCATTTAAAGCATTGATGCTACTTGTTATATTTTGATTGTTAATAAGATTTAATTCGGCATAAACGTTGCTGTATATTTCACAACTACTAGAAAGATTACTAACCAATTGTAAAACATAAGCATAAGAACTTGAAGCATACGAACTAGATTGTTGTAAAAATGCCAAACCTGATTGCAAACTTGCTGAAAGACTTGCTAGAAAACATACACTTGCATCCACTTCAAATTGTTCTGCATCCGATAATACTACAGAAATATTTGATGTTACATTGTTATAGATTGTTATAGCCACCGTTTCCAAATCATTATAAGCATTTTGTAATTCTATATTTTCATTATAAAAATCATTCAATACAGACGCGAAACTTGCACTTAATATGTTATCAAAACTTGCCGTTAAATTTGTCTGTAAACTTGATGAATATATTTGCTCAAAATTTGAAGCAGTAAGATTAAAAAATGTTGTTTGAATGCTGGATGTTGGTTGTGTAAAATTATTAGGAATAGTATAATACCACACACCACCACCCATTAAAAATGATTCTGTAGATGGATAATCCAGATAATTATCGGTTGGTATATACGATATGTCTATATTTGAATACCAAGCAGATGATGTATCAGGATAATTCGAATAAACCCAATTTACACCAACATCCTCACCACCGAACGCATAAACTCCACTTCCTTGCTGCCACGCAGAGGAAAGAGGATAAGCATAAATTTTATATTTTAATGGTAAAGCAGTTGCATCCGTGGTTTTTAAGTTTAAGGTGAATATAGGATTTACTATGTCACCATTTACCAATGCTGTATAAATATCACTTAAATCAAACTGTATTAAGCTTCTTTGTAGTGTTCTTTGATTTTCTTCAAGAAATCTACTTGCTGAAATAGAATAGCTTCCTGATGCAAATCCACTTAAAATACCTGAAAAATCATTTAAACTTCCAGAAAATCCATTGATGGAACCCGTAAAAGAACCACTGACGGAACCGCTTATACAGGTATTTGTTATAATACCCGTAAAAATCTCAGAATTAAATGATAAAGACATATATGATATAAATATAACGTTTTATATGTTTTAATCTTGATATTTAGAAAATAAAATGCCTCTGAACGTTTCCATTCAGAGGCATTGTATGATTTATTTATTATTAAATTCTAAGCCGTATTGCAAGTCCTATGTTATATACATGTTGTGGTAGACCTGTCCAATCTTCCGCATCAGCAACAGCATAAATACTAACATTCTTATCGGAGTATATAGAAGCTGCTCCACCTACACCAGCAATACCAATTGGCCCTGTACCTAGATTGTTTTTTCCAGGTAATGTAGTATTTCCCAAGGATAATCCACTAAGAGGATAACCTACACCACCATATACTAGGGGTGTAAATGTGAATTGTTGCCACGATTTACCTGTACCTATAAATTGAAGGGGGTGTATAGGATATTGTAATGTCATAGTACCGTTAGGAATCCACCAACCACCGTCTAACCATTCCAAACGTGCACCAGCCATAACATACTTATTTATGTTATAAAATGCACCGATGCCACCACCAACTGTTCCATTTTTTGCTCCAGGAGCAATAACTGCAAATGGTACAAATGTCCAATTCGTTTTTGAGTTAAGAAATATATTGCCGAGATCTGACAAAACACTTCCCAGTGATGGATCTGTTGTTGGTACGTTACTATCTGTTAGCAGGGATGAATGAACAGAATTGGTGTCTGCTTTTGCATTGAATGTGCAAGGCAACATCAATAATCCCATTGTAAGAACGCCTGCGATTAATTTTGATATTCTACTCATAGTTTTTATAATTCCTTTTTTTGTTAGATTTTACATCTTATGAAGTGTAAAAATACTTGTCTATATTAAATAGTAAAACCATTTCCATTTAAATTTTTTTATTTAAGTTTATAACCACTTCACACTCTAAAACTTAGGAGTTTGAATGATTGGATTGGAACCACCAACAGCTATAAAAGATCTATTCTTCGTTTGGTATTGATCGTAATACCCCACTTCATCCGTTAAAATTCTTTGAGACATATTGTTTCCAAATATATCTTTAAGAATGCATCCAGCTGGTAATAACAATGGATATGTCTCTCCTTCGTGCGCCCACATAAATGTTCGATAAGGTGCTACACCGGAATTTGTTGAAACACAAGTTACAACGCATTGACGATTATTTGTAGTTATTACCGTAACATTATAATTTTTTAATAAATTATTTAACATTAAAGTAGCAGATGCTCGGGGTGTAATGCCTCTATAACCCTCCCATCCATTTATCTCTATAGTAAAGTCTCCACCTGGTTGTGCATAAAATTGATGCTGAAGCCATAAATTTGCATTATTTGCTAAAAATATTAATCCACGTTTAAGAACTCTATTTGAAGCTGTTCTCCAATCTACTTGACCATCATTATAATAGGAATTAGATTGACGCATATCAGGTTGATCAGTTATAGCACTACGAGCAGTATATTCTGTTTCGTTTACCTGTATAACCATATTTGTACCAACTAGTGAACGTAAATGACTTATTTGAGAAATAGTAGTCTGTCCTGAATATAAATTATACGGTTCATCTGGGAAATCTGTTGGTAATACATTAATCCCTCCATCATGAAATGAAATCGCTGACATAATATTAGTTAGTCCTCTATTAGCTAACATCATTCCTAAGTCATAGGAATCTACTATAGATTGAGATGATGGACCAACAAGTTTTGCATTACTTCCTAAACTAGCTCTTACTTGTGCTGCAGTAGCTACTAAATCACAATAAGCATTTAAATAATTTGTATATGCTATCTCACATGGAGGAGAGTTATTAATATCTGAATATCCATTAGTTACAACTACACAACCAGAATGATTAAATGGGAGTTCTCCCCAAGTACCATTTGCACCCATCCATGTATCGATCCATGGTTCATTCCATATTTCTATATATAAATTATTAGATACTGCTAATGGATTATATCTAGTCATTACTGATCCTACATAATTAGTCCACATAGACCATGTAAAAGTAGAATTAGTAGAATAATATAATGGAAGTTGAAACATACAAGTATCATAATTTGCTCCAGATGGTATATGATTTGTAACATCTTGACCTCCTGTTTGAGAATCCCATGACCAATTAGTTGGATTACTACCATATACAGTTCCAGGATTTACAAGATTCATTTCTGATATATATGCTTGTCCATTTAATGCTGGTACATCATTTGAATAACTCCAATATCCAGTTAAATAATACAAAATATTACCACTGATATCATTTGATTGTGCTCCTAAAAAGTATGTAGGAGATAATCCAGCTATTCCTTTTTGCATAGCAATATCAACATATGCAACTACATCAGTCGGATCTCCTAATCCTAATTCACTAGCAAATATTGGTAATCCACCTGACCAATAATTAAAATTATCAACACATGACGCTAAATTTGTCATAAAATATGGATAACTATAATTTCCAGATGGAGAATATCCTCCATTACCAGACCAAGTCCCAGACATACGATAATCATGATAAGTAACTACATCAATATTTGTAAATCCCCCAGCTAATGAAAAATACATCATAAAAGTATTGTCATAAGGAGAAGATAATGATGGAGCACCTACTCCTACATTAGAATCAATATCATGTATAGCTCTTCTAACATACTGACAAATCTGTGCTACAAACCATGCAGTATTAGATACTGTAGTACATCCAGGTAATACATTACTACCTATTCCATCATAAGGTTCATTAACTGGTTCTATCCAAGTTATATAGTCATGACCGTATTTAGAGATCTCATGAGTAAGAATAGCTTTCACTAAATTAGTCTCTGCATTAATATATTGTGCCTGAGTACAATTAGTATATATTAACCAAGAAGGAGGTTGAATAATATTAAACATTATTTTTGGTTGAGCACAATTAGTCAAATATGATCCACCAGGTAATACATTAGGAATATTAGTAATAATATTTTGATCTAACCAATTATCAAAACTTCTACAGATCATAGCTCCATAAAAGAAATCTGTAGTTATACTGGTATTATTAAAATTATAAAATCCTGGAGATGTCTCGATACTTCTCCAACCTACTATTTGTTCACGCATCCAGGTATTAGTTTGTCCATTTAGAATTTTCCCAAAAATATCATGTAATTCATTATTATCAGTACCACTAGCTGAATCAGTTCCTTCCATTATCGTTCCAATATTTGGTCTTAAATATAATAAAGAATCATCAGCAATACTCCTCCAAGTATGTGGATTAAGTTGTGTATATACTCTTCCTATAGTTGAACTCCAATCAACATTCGCTAAAGCATCTAATCCAAACCATGAAGCTGATGACCAACCAACTGGTAATACTACGAACTGACATCTATCATTTGAATTTTCTACAAAATAATGTCCAACGGAAAGACTTGTTAATAAAGCCGGAGAAGTTCCTGAATATACTGTTTGGCAAACACCTGTAATAACTGTCATTACATGTATAGCAGAATTATCAGCACTTGTTAAAGCTACTGATTCTCCATAAGTATACATTGCAGTATCTCTAAAAGCTATCCGACATACTCCTCCAGTATTTAAAAATGTATTCTGCCAACATAATACAGTGTTTCCAACTAATGAATTATAAGCATTATTCACACCATCTGTACAATTTATATTTTCTATCCAATAAACAGGTGTACTTGAGATTGTCGATGGAAGAGCATTACTGGATATATCCGTAACGGTTCTTTGAATATGTTGTGTATATGAACCATTTGCTATAACTTCAAAATGCGAAATTTGAATTCCATAAATATTAGTTTCACCATTATCAGTCCATCCTGATAACGTAAAAATTGTATTATTTGTTGAATAAGTAGCACTATGCGCAAACAACTTATTACTAATACCAATGAATAAAAACAATAAAAAAATTAATGTATATTTTTTCATATCTTAATAAGTCCATGATCTTCCCCAAGTATATCTTGCGCCCCCAAAATATTGAGTACTTATTGGATATCCCATTAATTGAGGTTTCATTAAAAATCTTATAATACTTCCTGGAGACATCACGGCATTTATGGTATTAGTCCAGTATTGGTTAAAATAAGTATTTGAAGATGTTCCACTACCAACTCTCGTATCGTTTGTATATATCGGAGAGTTAGCCAAAAATACTCCACCAGTAGAATCAAATATATTAAGATATAACTGATAAGCAAATACCTCATTTGTAACAGAATACCAACGAGTTGATATAACTATGTTTGATTTACATCCGCCGCCGTTTCCCATCCACCACAACCCATAATTAAGGTCATTTGTTAAAACCTTAGATAGTTGAAGTTCGAGTTGTCCAACAGGCCAACTAGAGTAAAAAATGCTAAACGCTGGTAAATATCCACCGATTGTGCCATTGAATGGAGAACCCCAATAATCAATAGAATTGGCTAAACTAACTGATAATGGCCACTCATATCCCCCTGAATTACTAGATGTAAATGCATTTGTAGAAAGTAAAATATAAGTAAGTCCATTTATATTTGTTACGGTTATACTGCCTATGGTTGAATTTGTATAAGCAACAACAATAACAGCACTTGTTGATGCATATCCCGTAATATCTTGCCAGATAGTAGGCTGTATACCATAAATATATACTTTTCCTGTGTTATTTGATACAGATAAACCAGGCGCACCGCTAACGTCTACATTAGCAACATTACCGCTACCTCCAGGCAAATTATTTATTAAATTAGAAAAATAATTACTTAAAACACTAAGATTGTTTGTATTACTGAAATAATTGGCGTGAAATCCATCCAAAAAATCCGCATTAAATCCAGTCCATACCGCAGAATCATCTGCGGAATGAGTTGCCAAATTTAATCTATAAGATTGTGGCGCTGCATGTTCCTGCAGTCTATCCACCTTTAACGTTGATTGTGAAGATGCAGTTGCACAAGACATTAAGCATATAAATAATAGTATAAATGGAAAAATAAATAGTTTGTTTGTTTTCATATAGTTTTGACCTTATGGTTCTTCTTCGAGTATTGGATCGCCGTCTACATATATTGCAATTCCACCGGTTGTCGTAAATATTATTTTGGTATTTGGGTTATATGGTGAAATTAATCCTCTTTGTGTTATCATATATGCAAACACCGATGGCGTAATATCAATCCAAGTATTTCCGTCATATGTTCTTATGTTAGCGGAAACTATTGCTTCATTTTGGAAATATCCTGGAGATATCCACATATCCCACAAAGATGGATTAGATGGCTCAACAAATGTTTCATAAACAGAAAGAAAACCGTATGCACCCAATGACCGTATAACTGATTCTCTAAATTCAAATATTTGATTTGTAATAGAGCCCGTTGTAGTCAAATTGACTATAGAAGGCGCTATGTCATCAGGAAAAACAGTTGAATCTGGTTGTGCCATATTATATTAATATCCAATAGTTGTTAGGCAATATAAATAGATTGTAGATATTTGAATCAGAACACAGATTCGTATCTTGAACATTTAAAATAAATGTATATTGACCAGAACCCGTAGGTGTACCAGAAATAGATGCGGTGTTATTGCTTTGTGTAAATTGTAATCCCAAAGGTAAAGAACCACTTGTTATATTATAGATATACGGTATAAATCCTCCGATACCAAGTATTGATGAAGAAAAATATACAGACGATGTGGCATTTGCAGTTAAATTTGAAAGATAAAAATTATAACTACAATTAAAGCACTCATACACAGATCCCGTAATGAAATTGGCTACACCACACTCTCCACCAATTAATACACCATTAAAATTTGATAAATTTATATAAGACGTATCACCATCTATGTCTTCTATAGAAAGAGCTTCATTTACCAAGACCGGTTTAGACTTTACAGAAATAACCAAAGAATCAGAACCACCAAAATTATTTAAAATATATTTTGGATTATTTGTTATGTAAGCATCTGAATTTGGATAAAGGTGATAGTGCATATGATTATGGTGATTGTAAATAAACTTGTAAGGATGCACTTGGAACATAAACGGAGTCAGGAACAATAACGCCCTCACAAGAAATTACCGTTCCGTTTATATTTTTAGCGGTCCCTTGATTAAAGCCAATAAGAGAACCAGAAAAATTGCTTACATTAAAATTAATAATTTCTTGATTTATATTTTCCAAGAGAATCATTTCATTTAAAGTTTGAACGGTTGAATCAATAGCAGATATATTTAAAATTTCCGTTCGTGATAAATCTTTAAGATAGTATGTAGAAGAATTTTCTATGTATGTATCTTGTATTGGATATATTTTTTTATGCATTATAGTGCAGAACCTTTAATGTCGGTTGAAAAATTTTTAACTTCAAATATAGCAGGGTCAATAGATGGATATACAATATTATTCTTTGTAGCTGCGTTTATATCATAGGAAAATATAGAATAGTTTCCATCATCTATAGTAAGATTTACTATATCCAAGTTTGCTACGGACTGGACACCGTCATTATTAGCAATTTCAAGTTGTAACTGACCAATGTTGATAGGTTGTCCAATTTGCCAATTATCTATATTAAAGAAATTTTGAATTGATGAAATACAATTTGTTAAAACCTCCTTCTTATTATAATTTGAATATACTATGATTTGAAAGTTCACACCAATGTTAATAATATATGCATCAACAATGTTTATACGATCCGATACAATTCTAAATTTTGATAGATATGTTCGTAGATTGTATGAGAGAGCATCATTTATTGTTGTTAAATTTTGATTATCATCATATGAGAGAACATACAAATTAACACCAAGGGGGTTAGTTCCCTCTAAATTTACCCTTCTAAAATTCTTTTGGGTACTATCTATGACAAAATTATTATTTTGATCAAGCAATCCCTTTATATAAGTTGAATTATTTGTATACAAATTTGTTTCGGATGATACATAGACCTTTGCAACAGATCCATATTGTGCAGGCATACTATAAACTGCTGAAATATAATCCTCTTTTGTTACAATTCTATTTTGTGTAGAAAAATTAGCAATAGCATTTTGTTTAATTTTATAAATGGATTCCTGACTTTCACCGCCGACACACGGCGTGGAATTTGTCACTTTTATACTACTTTTTATAGTATTTACCAATGATATTTCAGACGGCAAATAATTTTGTAATTCATTAACCGTCAATGATGTAATATTTGTTACACCATTTATATTTGCATTTGATGATAAACCTCCACCAACTATATAGGTAACCGTTAAAGTGGTGTTGGTTGGGGAAATGCCATAAGCTGATGATTTTACAAATGATGTTGGATCCAAAACAAAATTATAAAGACTGATATTCGAAAATCCTACGCCAAGAGTTTTCGATGATGGTGTTATAACCTCTTCGTTTACGGTGTCAAGAGAACTACCAAACTGTAAATATGTATTATTATTTTCGTCAACGGTCACTATATATCGTCTATTGGTTCGCAAGTATTGCAGTATAGATGGAACTGTAGAGTTATACAGAGAATATTCTTCAAAATTAATCTGATTATTTTCGACAGGCATTTCTACTAAATCCTGTGCTAAATAATCTACCTGATACCAAATATTATTATCGGAATCCGTAACATTTAATATTTGTATTACATTGTTTCCATTTAATTGTAATTTCAAATCAGCATTTTGTGAAGAAAGACCAAATGTTTGCGTTACAATCTGTCCGGAATAAATAGGCACGGATTTTTGCAACAGATAAAATTCCGGCTCATTATTAGAATTATATGAATATATTTCATCAATCCTAGGACTAGCTCCTGTATTTACAGAAAAATCTACCTCACCATTTGTGACAAATGATATGCCATTTTGAGAAGATACTTGCATTTGTGATGAAATTTTAAAAGCATAGTAAGTATCAGGAGAAAATGTACCATCAGAATTTCGTACAGATGGAACAATCTGATATACGTCAAGTATGCCCGTAGAAGGTTTTGATGGTTTTGGTATGTATCCAAGATATCTAGCCAGCTGTATTACATTTTTTCGTTCACTGGCATAATTGATAAGGCCTTCATTAAACTGATAATCTATATAGTAAGATAGAACATCACCAACATATGCTGCCATATCAATATACATCATTCCTGGAGAAGCATCATTAAAATCTTGGTAAGTTTTTGAATAATAATTTTGAGCAAAGTCTATAAGATTGGCTTTAAATTGATTAAAGTCTTTTCCCAGATATTTTATCACTTTTTGTTGTGGAGCAAAGGTTTTATTTAGTATTTTTGACATAAATTATATATTAACGTTCTGTACCGAAAATGTTATATTGTTCTGTGTTTGTGTTTGAATAACAACATAATAAACAGATACTTCTATTTTATAATTATCTACATCATTCAGGTTTTGTGTGTTATTAATGGATATATTTGTAATACTGATTTGTGGTATCCATTGTTGTAGTTCCGTTGCTATAATGTTCTTAGCAATCTCTATGCTACTCTTATCAAGTTGATTAAACAATAATCCGTATAATTTGGTACCAAATGTTGGCGCCATTCTTCTTTCCCCTGGACGTGTATTAAGAAAATTAGTCAAATTTTGTTTTATCTGTGTATTTGTATCAAAAGATTGAGCAAAATATCCATTATTACCATCTGTGAATGGCATTAGCAAACCTATCGGATAAAAAGATGATGATATATCTCCATCGGTTATTATCATAAATTAATGCCTGTGCTGATTAGCCTTTTTATCAACCAATTTTAAAAGCTTAGAATAATCTTTATTCATAACATCCGGCAGAACAGCCTTTATATCAACTCCAACCGTTTCGGAACGAATGGATCCGCCCATAGACACATCCGAACTGGTTGGAATTTTTACAGTTGTTTCATTTAAAATTTGATTCAAAAGAGGATTTTTTGTGTAAGTTTTAAATTCTCTTTTTGGTACTTCTTCAGATATTTCTTCAGTCTCCGACAAAACATTTTTTAGGTTTGTAGTGGGATTCTTATCTCTTTTAAAATATTCATTTAATATCTTGGGTAGAGCTCTTTTTAGTTCAGCAGAAACTTCTTCTTTTATGATTTCTCTAAATTGGTTGATATTCATATCAATAAATAGATAATATTATACTAAATTATTACAGAAAAATATTATTATACTGTAACGGTTGGTATAGAAAAGGAACTGGTTGTAGATGTTTGTACCGTTACACTATTAGATGTGACGTTTATCGGTGGTAATATAGAAGCATTGACAGTTGAAGGAATTCCAACGGGAGGAAGCCCAGCATTAACTCTTGCGTTTGCAATCATCGAAGGTATATTTGCCTTCAATGTAGTTTTTATCATTGTTGCCGTTATGGTCGGCGAAGGAACTTGAGCGGATAAATTCAAAGAATATGGTTTTGGTATGGATATGCCTGGTATTGGTGGCAAAGCTGGTACTGGAGGATATGATGGAACTGCTGGTAGTTTAATACTTGCGAGAACTTTCCATGCAGTAGGCATAGTAGGAATTACCGGATTTGGTAAAGTAAAATTTTGTGGAATATATGGTAGAGGAGAATTAGGCAAAGCAGGAGTCAATTGAGAAACATCAACTGTTGGAAGTGTTAATTGTGGAGTTGCCATATTACGATATAGAATTATCTATTGCGGATTCGATGGCAGAAGTTATATCTGCATCACTCATCACACCAATGTTTGCATTTATAAAATTTGAAATAAGAGATGTTGCATTGGAAACAATGGAAGAAACTGCTCCTGTATTATCATTTAATACTCCATCCACTCTTCTAGTTCTTCCGCTCCATCCTCCTGGAATACCAGATGGTGAAGTTTCTCCTTCTATTTTTGTAATTTGAATACTATTTGTTCCCGCGCCATTAAATCCTGGAGCATATCCACCCCCTGTCAAAAATACTCTTCTACTCATAATACTATGTAATCTATCACGAATCGACATTAAATCCAGTGTAGCAGTATTTGTTGGAAAATCTTTTGGTGATTTTGTTACAAGTGGATCCGCATTGGGATCGTGTATATGGTCATGCGAATGCGTATGATTCAATATCCAATTACACAAATCAAACAATAAATCGGAAAGAGTTTGTCCTAGGACAGCAGGTTCATTTGTGTTACCATATTGGCCCAAATAAATTGCTGGAGAATTAATTACTGTTTTATTGTTTGTATTAAGAACGATCTGATTCTGTGCATCTACAACATACTCATCATCCGTGACTATCATATATCTCTTTTTAGAAAAATGCATTGTTTCATTTGCTTTTGATGAAATTATTATCCGATCAGAATTCATTACAATTTGATCACCCGTCAATTTTGGAAATTTAAAATTAGTTCCCTGTGTAAAAATACTCTTGGTTGTTGTTTGTGAAAATACTGATTGAGTTAAGCCCGATGTAATATGAATGGACGTTCCATCTGCATTTACATCTTCAAGGATATAACCGCCTACATTTACTTCATTTGGTGCCAAATTATTATTATTAAGAAGATGTTGTCTGTTCCTAATGAGTATCATAGGATTACCGCCGCCAGCAGGAAGATTGTTATAACTATTTATTGTGCCATCACCTTTATAATCCGTGTTAGTTCCTATGTCATTTTTTCTCTGAGAATCATATGATCCAAATCTAATGGATTGTCCAAATCTGCTTTCAATAACCGTATCACCCTCGAATCTTCTTAAATTTCTAATTTTTCTATTAAACCAAAAATAATTTCCTAAAAGTCCTCGAAAATATGGATTTGTTTTTACATTCGTAACAGAATCAAGTTTTGACTCAGGTCCGAGAAGTACCGTTGTAGTTCCGTCAGGCGTTTTATAACCTGTATTTTGTTTCACTTCCGCATAAGAAGGATTAAAACGAAAATCTGCGGATGTATTTGCTAGATTTTTATAATTGATTTTATTTGTATAAAAATATTGGTCTAAATACTTTATAACACCTACCAATTCATTTAGAAGAGGACATGAAGAAAATTCCTTATCAATTGGATAAGCATAAATAACCTGTTCTTTCTCCTGTTTATTCTGAGACAAACACAGTCTTATTAAAGCAATTCCTACTTCAGCATAACTTCGATCCATTGGATTTGCTTGTTTATCATTATATCCAAGTGGCCATATATTAGGGTTATTTATGTTTCCGAGGCCTTTTTTAAATAGATAATGAGAATCATCCAAAATAATATCAAGAACTATACCGGGTTCCCACTCCATTTCCGACAGGGAATTATGAATATATTTTAAATCACGTTTTGTAGCTAAAAAATTTTCATCTTCTATATCGTAATTAAATAATTGATTTTTTAAAAGTGTGCCCATTTATTTACCATCTACTTTTATTGTTGCCTTTGGTATGGATATTTCTTCGGAAGATTTAGTAAGCTCTTCTACCGATTTAAGCAATTCTTTCTTCTCATCATCTGTTATCAAAAGAGAATCTTCTTGTCCAGAGGAATCGTTTCGTGTTATAATCTTTTGAATAACTGCTGCTAATTTAACAAGCTGTTCATCATTCTTTACACCAACATCAAAATAATCGTTTAATATAGGAACAATTACAATAGCTTCTTCAACGGTTTTTATTAAGGGTCGTAATTCTTCAATGAGAACATTGAGTTGATCCTTTTTTGATTGTTGATTTACAACAATTTCCCTGCATAAAGAAGCAAAACTTTTACCCTTATAAATTTCAAACTCATCTAAATTTATGTTCATAGACATAAATATAGAGATATGTAAACATTTTACAGAGGATTATACGGAAATAGTTCCATTATTTATATAATCATTCTTGATTTGCTTCTGATATAAGTTCATCTTATTGATAACTTTTGTTATCATTTGAGTTTTACATCCAGAGATTTCCCTTATGTAAAGATACAAAGCTTTCTTATTGAAAGCATCAATCTTATCAATGTTTCTGAAAAGTTCTATGACAGCATTAGCGATGGATATATCGCGTTGCTTTTTAAAGATTTTATCTATATTTTTATCCCAATAGTTAATCATTAAATCCAAAAACTCTCGGGTTTGAACATTTTCATGATGTTTATCTCGGACCTGTAAGCGAACTCCGTGATCTTCATGTTCTTCTGTAATATCGACATGCATATTGAAATGCCTATAATTATTATTATTATGAAATATCAAATAATTTTTAGCAATGATACTAAAATAAGAAAAAGCTTTTCCTTTCCGTTCCTCATATTTGTCCATATTAGCGACAAGATGTGATACGGTTTCCTTTTGTGTATCAAGTGGTCCTACGGCAAAATATGTGAACTTAAAAGTATTTAATACATTTTCAACAAGTTTATCAAATGCAAATTTAATTTTCGTATCATAAATTTCATTTCTCTTTATAGGATCTATTTCCTTATTATACGCAACAATAGCATCTTGGGTATCCTTAGTAAAATACATTTTTTCAATAGAAGGCTTTCTCTTGGAAACAACGGTCGTGATAGGTATTACGGGTATTACGACAGTTTCTTCCTCAATTTTTTTAAATTTCTTTACAATTTTTTTCAATTTCTTTACAATGGTCTTGACCCGTTTTTGTTTTTTATGAACTATAATCGGTTTTGTCTTTTTATTCGATTTAATTGCATGAACCTTTTTCTTAATATAGTATTTCTTTTTCTTCATAATTTATTCTATTTCTTTTTCCAACTCATCTATAATATTTAACATCGATGTAAAAACAAACCCTACATCATCGTCCTTCTCAAACATTTGTTTGTCGTCAATTTCTTTCAGACGTAAATATGTTTTTTTACAAGAATCAAGAGTAGATAAAATCCACCCTTCATAAACACCAATCTTCATTAAACTATTTTTTATTATTATTCCCTGCGCTATATTAATTCCAACGGAAACCAATAGAAATAATATCAATGCTATTACATATAACCAAATCATTATGTTTACTCCATTCTATTTTCTTCTTTTTCATCCACAAGAAATTCATCCAAATATTCGATTGCTTCCTCCACAGAATCGAAATCTTCGTACTTAATCGCCTTCTTCAATAATTCTATTATATCGTTTATATCTGTTTGTGTTATATTGTACATTATTCTCCTATTAAAATATCCGAATAATAGAAATAAAGCAATTTATTTTATTAATTATTTATAAAACCTGGCAAAAGGTTTTCTTATAATTTTTGAAAATCCGTCTAATTTACTACTTTTTGATGGTTTATCGTCTTGTTTAATTTCTGTTACGGGTGGTATTTCTGTTTTTTCTTCTTTTTTCGATGACATTTCATCGTCACCAAAGGTTAAATGTTCATAAACAATACTATTATACGCTAATAGCATAGCAATTGCTAGAGGGTCAAATACAAATATTAAAGCTAATATAAACCACTTAACAACGGAATTTATATTCATACCAAGAGCATCTGCTACAAATTGAAATGTTGTTATATCTCTTTTTTCCAAGGATTTTATTTTTAGTTGGGATACTTCATCATCAAGTTTTGATATGCTTGTAGTATACTCCTGTACTTTTTTATTTTCTGTGTCAACATCATCATCAGACTTTTTAATCAGATCCGCTGTTTGACCTTGAACTTCCTGTAATTGCACGATATTTTTTGCAATTTGTTCATTCTGAAGCATATCCGTAAGACGTTTTTCTTGTTCCGCACGAAGCTTTCCAATGAACTCTATTCTTTTATTTGATTGATCAATTCTATCAATAATTAATTTCTTTTGGGTATCTATAAGTTGAACGTGTTCTACCAATATTTTATTTTCCGTGGAAGACTTTTGATAGGCAGCGGAGAGATAACCAAATATACCCATTGATGTTATAATTAACAACATTATGACGCCCAACAACATATACGTTTTTAAAAAAGTCTTGGTCTTATTCCAATAACGAAAAAGAAAACTACTACAGATTAGTTTGGCCGCTTCTAGAGCACCCGCCATTATAGACACAGATATAAGAGCACCACTAAATAAGCTGGAAATACCATAAACAGAAAAGAATGCCGCACAGAAGGATAGGATTAAAGCTGATATAAGTAAAAGGGTAGCGAAGAATTTGTTTTGTTGCATGTCTATATGGTTACGAATCTATATATAGTCACAAAAACAAGAAAACCGCTAATCAAAGCGGTCTTCTCAATTTTAACTTGTTTATTTATATTAACTTATAGGTTTCCAGCAAATAGGAACGCCCTGCTCGTCCGAATACATTTCTTCTCTCATACTATTATCACTCCACCATGTTCCGCCATTTGTACAAGTAGAAAGTAAACTGTGGGTCGTAAAATAACAATTTTGTTCAATAAATGAATCATTTACAATTTTATACATTCCATTTATTTTGGGCTTATCAAAATTCCATCCGTCTTTTAAAAGATCTGATACCCAATCTTTTATTATCATAGATTCTCTTGCTTCCACCCGTCAATGCCTACTCTAGATGCCAAATGGCACGCGTGATGCAACACAAAAGGCAAATTTGTCTTTAAATCATTTTCTATAGAATATGCTTGCAAGTATGATTTATTAGACTCCGTATACATTCCATCATGCAATTTTATTGCTAAGTATTCAGATTTGGAAACAGAAATATTGTATTTCTGAAGAAGGTATAAAGACCGGTCAGGAATTGCCATATTTTGTAGCTGTACATTTATTTTATATATTTCACTTCTATTTTTTATGAGCCAATCGTTGTCTTGTGCAAGATAAAATTCTCCATTTTCATCACCAAGTTTTCCAAGACTAAAATGCAATGCTGAAAATATCAATTCTTCCTCGGTAAAATCAATCATCGCTCCCATTGCTTCCCACAACTTTTTTACACCAAACGCAGATTTACATACACACATAATATGATCAAGATAACCACCAGCATAACATTTATATAAATATTCCTTTGAAGATGCTGGAGCCAATGCGGCTCTGTAGCCATATTCTTCCTCAGAATACAATTTCAATAATTTTTCCAGCCTATCTCCGGAAAAATGTGATTTTATAAATTCAATAAATGAGTTAAAATTTTCTTTGATTTGGGGTTCTGTATAATTCTTCATAACAAAGAAACTATACCATAAAGTTGAATGGAATTCAACTTTTTATACGAAGGAATATAACAGAGTAGAACCAGGATATATTAGTGTTGTACCGGCGCCTGGTCCTTGTCGTTTTATATAATTAAAGGTTATGGATTGAATTCCAATAAACGAACCCATTATCAAATATCCACGAGCCGTGACTATACCGGGATAACAATTATTACCCCAATTTAATGTGAAGAAATTGGATGCGCCAGGTATTCCACTACCAACCATCGGTGTATTAAAATATTGATAGAAACTTTGACCCGGAGCAGCTCCATTACCATTGGAATTATTTAATGATCCGCCACCCCGAATCATTCCACAAGTTAGCGCATAAGTTGTTCCGGCAGGAGCACCAACATAAAATGCTAAATCAAGACCATTATCACTTCGATATGGAGCCATAAAATCTATAAAAACGGTTTGACCAGATACAACGGATATTGTAATAGAATCAGGAACCCAACCACCTATCGCCTGCCAACCATAAAAGTTATCATACGAAAGATATGATGTTAGACTTGATATGCCTGCGGTATTAATAAGTTTTTGTACTTGACCAGATATTGAACTTATCGATATATAACTTGCCGTTAATGCTAAAGCTGCTGATCCAGCCGTTGTTGCATAACTTGCTGATGTAGCCGTTGTTGCTGAACCAGCCGTTGTTGCTGAACCAGCCGTTGTTGCATAATTTGCGGTTTGTACATTACCAAGAAGATATGATGCCGTTTGTGCATAATTGATTGTTCCTCCTGCTGAACCTGCCGTTAAAGCATATACAGCAACTGCTGATTGTCCTGCATTTGTAGCATATGATGCACTCGTAGCTAAAAGAGGTATTCCGCCTAATCCAATGGTTGTATATGCAAAAGATGCCGTTGCTGCATTTTTTGCTTGAACAGCATAACTTGCTGTGTTTGCTAGGCCAGCTGTAGAAGCATATCCAGATACATTGGAAGTTATGGCATTATTCGGAACAAGATTGGCCGTTAAATAAGCTTCTAGTTGATTGACCGGCAAGGATTTTGTTTGACCAACACTAACATCTGCCATCGCAAACAAATCTTGCTCGGATAAACTAGCAGATGTTAATACAACTAAATCTGTTATTTTTTTAGAATCGCATTGAGCCATACATTATATTCTCACTTATAAGTATGTGAAAAATCGACTTTTTTGATTTTTTTAATAATAAATTGTACTAAGGCAGAGCGAACTACATCGTCTTCCGTAAATGTAAAGGTATATATTCCATTTTTCCTGCTTTCTTCATCATCGAAACTATCGAAGACTTTCAAAAAACCACTCTTGGAATTAATATCAGATTGATATGGATCACCAAGAACAAGAATCTTACTGAATTCTCCTGTTCTTGTTATAAGTGTTACGAGCTCCCGCGCAGACATATTTTGTGCTTCATCAGCTATAATAAATTTTGTATTCCAATTTAATCCACGCAAAAATCCAACGTGTATGGCATTAATTCTACCATCTTTCATTAAAAAATCTATTTCACCTTTTGATAAAAATTCTTCTAGTTTATCCACAAGTGGTTGTATATATGGTGCTAATTTATCCTCTTTTTCACCAGGCAAAAATCCCATTTTTGAATCGGCACTTTCGACAACACTACGAACATAAATGATATCGCTTATTTTTTTATCATCAAGTAATTTAAGGGCACTATAAACAGCCATATAAGTTTTTGCTGTTCCAGCAGGACCAGAAACGAATATCATCTTTACATTTTTATCAAGAACGAGTTGTAGAAATTCCTGTTGTTTTTCTGTAAATACACGCTCTCTAATATTCAGATGTTGTTTTATTTTAGAAGCTTGATTTACAATTGGACTTCTATCCAACTTTTTTGTTTTCATTTAATATTTGAATTAACTTGGATACCCTTGGACATAGTTCATAATATTCATTTTGAATATAAAGGTTATAGATTTTTTCTATGTTCTGTTTGAAATGCGCCCTACTAATAGTAATTAAAAATTCATTGTTATCAAAGGTAAATACTTCTGCCATATGAATATTATTTTTTATTGCATATTCCACAGAAGATATAACAGCCTCCATCAATTTAACTTTATTATTTGCAATATATTTGCATAACTCATCATTTCCGGAAGGTAAGGACATTGGAATAAATTCCTTTATTTTAAGTTTAGTGGAAGGAATAATCTTTAGACTCTTGGCCTTCTTTATACTAAAAGATTTTTTCTTTATAGCAGTCATAGCAACCATAAGAATAAATATCAAAGGACGCAACAAAAAACACATCAATAATTGATGTGTCTCTTATTTTATATAATAATTTAATCTATTTCTTTACTTTTTTTGTGGTTTCTGCTATAAAAGAATTTAAACGGTTATTAGCTGTTCTTTGCCATGAACGTTTTGTTTTTTCCGAAACATATTTATAGCCTTTACCTTCTTCAAGCAAACTCGAAATTTCCGTTTCGTTTTTTGCTTTCGTCAACCGCTCACGAATACCTGTTGAATTTTTTATTATTTCAATTGTCATAAATTATATATCCTATGCAATTTTGAATCTTTTTTAACGATGGAAATTTTTGTTCCATCGGGCCAATCTGTCACAAGTTTCTGCCAATAATCGTATTCATTTATTGCATCGTCCCGATGAGAATATTCCTTTTCGGAAACCCGAATGTTATCACGAACAACGACGAATACATCTTTCTTTTTTATAGCCATATTATTCCTTGTTATCTAACAACAACTTTCTTTTGTCTTTTGTTTTGGTTTTGGATTTTTTAGAAACTTTCTTTTTTTGAAATTCTTCGGACTTAAAATGGAATTCTTTTTTATCCTTGCTACCATCGAAATCCAGTTCAAGTTGTTTATTTAGTTCTTGCGGAGGTTCATCAGGAAGAACAGGAATAAGAATATCTGCTACAACATCTATAAAAGCATTATTTTTATCGGTATTCTGACAATAATCAAATACTCTCTTCAATTCAGGCTTTGTTAAAATAACCGATTCGGTCCACGGTTTTCCTGTTTTTATTATCCACCATATCCAGCGAAGCTTATCCATAAGGGATAATGTTCTATTCTTAATATCAAATGGTATCATCCTTAAACAATAAGAATTGTATGTCCTGTTAAAGAACACTTCCAAGGTATCGTGGCTAAACGATGAATTAATTAAAATACTATCATTGTTTTCATTCATATTGGAAAGTATATAACAATTGGTGTACAGAGTCAAGATATAATTAACGAAGAGATTTTATAAAATCTTCTAGGCTTTCGCCGTTGACAGAACCATCTGAACCAATTTCGGCATATCTTGTAGAATGACGAATTTTTCTAGACATCATAATTACTATTTTTTGATACGGATCTTCTTCGCTTTCTTCAGGAGAATGTGTGTCCCGTTCAAAGCCAAGGTCATCCAAATATTTTACACATTTTTGTTGCTCTGGTGTTTCTCTGCCCCATCCTGCCCAATCTCCAACACCTTCTTGCATGGAATTATCCGGAACGGTTTCACCTTCCGTGGAATTTATATAAGGATTATCAGCCATTGGTGTAACATCAAGAGGATTAACACGAATGACATTTCCCGGCATATCATCCCAACGAAATGGATCCTTGTCTTTGAATATGTATTCTTTTATAAGACTTTTAAGTTTAATCTTCATCTATAATAAATATAAAGACGCAAAAGAAAAGAGCGATATGTTTATTTGTTACCTGATGAAGAGTCTCGCTTCAACTCAAAAACTTTTTCATTGGTTGTTTATCCTAGTCGTGGTCTTCGATGAAAACAATGTTCATCTACTTCTTGTCCACGGACGGACCATTCTATCCATAGTACGGTCTTTGTATGTGTAGGTACATATCGCTCTTTAATCTCATTGAATATATAAAATCATTATTGAGTAACCTTGTTTGGTGCGTTGTTTCCCAAGCTTATTTCATCTTGACCTTTCTACGTCAAATACCAGACTTTATTACAAGGTGTCTTATATTCAAAA
>Ga0182030_10002306_pt1 | contig 40411 bp, 37 predicted proteins | sample 812S3MmetaG_FD_121299 | JGI IMG/M metagenome (GOLD analysis project Ga0182030, IMG submission 121299) | Permafrost microbial communities from Stordalen Mire, Sweden - 812S3M metaG (Illumina Assembly) | ecosystem: Environmental > Terrestrial > Soil > Wetlands > Permafrost | place: Sweden...
CGTGGAGGGCTTTCTCAACCAGGCTCTGCAAATCAGTCCGGAACTGGTAGCGGTGCAATTGAAGGCGGAAGAACTAGGCTACTTGTGACAGTTCCCAGCCCAAAATTAGCGCCAAAATGTCAGCTCCTGATAATAGGCGTGGAGATGCGGTAGATGATGCGGAACAAAGGGCTCCGCATACATGCGGATGATAATCCCAAAAAACCGTGATAGTTCCGGCATTCACGGTTGAACCTAAATCGAACTCGCGGCCCTTGCAAGTGCGGACTTCTGCCAAACGAGGCCCGCTCCGACCCGGGGAGGTTTTGGGGTCGACTTTGGAGTTGACACCCCCCTCAGCCGTGGCGTTTCATGCGCTGGCATGAGTCTTGGCACAGCGGCTATGGGAGCTCCGCACGCAGGCGCGGGGCGGTAGGAACGTACCGCGATAGCCCGCGATATGCGGATTAGGTGTTTCTCCGGCGTGGTATGAAACCACACTCAGAGATCTTGTGGGCGCTCGTGACTTTCCTCGCTGCTTCGGCGTGGATCGCCACAGCGCAGGTCGTCGACATGCCACCGCAAGGTGACAGCGGTTTCCACGTCGACTACAGCCAAGTTAAGGACAACCCCGATCTGCTCACCATCAGGACCGCGATGGCCCGCCAGATCCAGATGGTCCTGGAGGTGGGGTTGTCCGGCGAAACGCTCCGTTTCTTCAAGAGCGTGCCCAATCCGGTGATTCCAGGCCCGAGCAAGAACGCGGGTCAATACATCGGCCGGAGCCGGTCGATTAAGATCAGTGCTCAATTCCTCTTGCACGGCAAGAAGCCTGTTTTGATCCACGAGCTTCTGCACGCCTATCACGGGCAGGCGCTGCCCCGGGGCAACAAGAACCCCGAGATCATGGCCTTCTACAACCGCGCCAAGGGCATTCAGGCCTACGCCCCCTCCTCCCACATGATGGCCAACCCCGCAGAGTAATTTGCCAGCGCAGGTACTGCTTACCTTTTTGGGGTGACGGCCCTGGAGCCCTTCACACGCGAACAGGTCCAGGGGAAGCAGCCGCACCTTTACAAGCACCTTCAGGACCTCTTTGGTTCCGGATCGGGCTCTTACAAGGGCTCATTAAACGAGCATCCTGAAATCTTCAAAAAACGCACTCAGCACGAAACGCCGACCGAAGAGGAAGACGACGATTAGCCATTACTGGTCAGCCCTTTCATTTCGCCGTCGCCGCAGGGAACGCGCGGTGGCCGCTCCTTGCCGGTGTTGCCCCCCCCGGGCAGGGGTTTTCAAACCTGGTTGAAGATCACCCCCGCATGCACTAAAGTCCCCCATGCTTAGACATCAAAGCAGGTCCGGTGCCCGCGGCTGCGGGCGGTTATTGTCCCTTTTCCTGATGGTGGCGTCCCCGGCCATCGCCAGCGACTACGCGCAATTCCGAGGTCCGCACCGGGACGGGCACTCGAGCGAAACCGGGCTCCTGCGGGAATGGCCCAAGGAGGGGCCGCGGCTGGTCTGGCAAGTTAAGGACATCGGCAGCGGCTATTCCACCCCCTCGGTCGCCGGCGACACCCTCTACCTGCTCGGCAATGAGGGCCTGGACAATGAATTCGCCCTCGCCCTCTCCGCGCGCGACGGCAAACGGCTCTGGTCCGCCAAGCTCGGCAAGGTCGGCCACCCGGACCAGAACCCCCGCTACCCCGCCGCGCGCTCCACGCCGACGGTGGAGGGCGACTCGGTTTACGCCCTGGGCTCGGAGGGCGATCTGGTGTGCCTCGCCCGGGCCTCCGGCAAGGAGATTTGGCGGAAGAATCTGCGCGAGGATTTCGGGGGGAAATTCGGGGAATGGGCGTACGCGGAGTCGCCGCTGGTCGATCACGGGCTGGTCCTCTGCACCCCCGGCGGGAGCAATGCCACCATCGTGGCGCTCCACGCCAAGACGGGCGAGGTCGCCTGGACCTGCGCGTTGCCCGAGGGGGACGAGGCCAGCTACTCATCCATGATCGCGGCGCGGCTGGGCGGGGTGGACCAATACGTTCAGTTTTTCGCCAAGGGACTCGCCGGCATCGACGCGGCGCACGGCAAGCTGCTCTGGCGCTACGAGCGCACCGCCAAGGGGAGCCCCGCGGTGATGGTGACGCCGGTGGCCGACGACGGCCTCATCTACAGCGGCGCCTACCGGGCGGGCGGCGCCGTGGTGCGGCCGGTGCAAAAGGCGGGCGCCTGGGAGGTGGAAGAAATCCGCTTCGACACCAAACTGCCCGCGGGCGTGGGCGGCGTGGTGAAGGTGGGCGACTTTCTCTATGGTTCGACCGCCGACATCGCCAGTTGTGTTGAGTTCAAGACCGGGATCATCCGCTGGCAGGAACGGGCTCCCGCCAGTTCCTGGCTGTACGCCGACGGCCGGTGCTACCTGCACAGCGAAAACGGCGAGGTGGCGCTGATCGAACCGTCGCCGCAGACCTTCCACGAGCTGGCCCGGTTCACGCCGCCCGGCCGGCCCACGGACGAGTTGCATTCCAAAGCTTGGGCCTACCCGGTGATCGCCGGCGGGAAGCTCTACCTCCGCGAGTTGAACTGCCTCTGGTGCTACGACATCAAGCAGCCCTGATTCATTTGCCTGGGAGGCACCCCGCATGGTGGGTGAGAGAAACCGTTTCCTAGCCTGCCTTTTTCCCCTGGCGTCTTGGCGTCTTGGCGTCTTTGCGCCTCTGCGTTGAAAGCCGAGACACCCACACCCGAAGGTGCGGAAGGTCGGTCCGGGGTTCCGCGCGCCCAAGGGCGCAAAAGGCTTGCCGGGGGGCGGGCCAATCCCTAGCGTTTGCGCGTGTCTGCGACAGCAAACCCATTGCCCGGAACCCGGGCCGAATTCCTGCCCTTCTGCCGGCCGGCCATCACCGATGCGGAAATCGGCGCGGTGACGGATGTCCTGCGCTCAGGTTGGATCACCACCGGCCGCAAAGCGGCTGAATTCGAGGACCGTTTCCGCGCCCACACCGGCTGCGCGCATGCGCTCGCGGTCGCCTCGGCAACCGGCGGGATGCACGTCGTGCTCCAGGCGCTCGGCATCGGCCCCGGCGACGAGGTCATCACCCCCTCCATGACCTGGGTCTCGACCGTCAACTTGATCCAGATGGCCGGCGCCCGCCCGGTGTTTGTCGACGTCGACCGGGAGACCCTGATGGTCCCGCCGGAGGCGGTGAAGGCCCGCCTCTCCCCGCGCACCAAGGCGATCATCCCGGTCCACTTCGCCGGGGCGCCGGTGGACCTCGACCCGCTCCGCGAAATCGCGGCCGCGCACGGGGTCCCGCTCATCGAGGACGCCGCCCACGCCGCCGGCACGCGGTACCGGGGCCAGACGGTGGGAGCCCGGGGCACCGCCATCTTCTCGTTCCACCCGATCAAGAACCTGACCACCGGCGAAGGAGGGATGGTCTGCACCGATGACGCCGCCCTCGCGGAACGGGTCAAGCGGCTGAAGTTCCACGGGCTGGGGGTCGATGCCTTCGACCGGCAGACCCAGGGCCGCTCCCCGCAGGCGGAGGTGATCGAGCCGGGCTACAAATACAACCTGACCGACATCGCGGCCGCGCTCGGCCTCGTCCAGTTGCAGCGCTTGGAGGCGCTGAACCGCCGCCGGAAGGAGATCGCCCTGCTCTACCGCGCGGAACTGGCGGGGGTGGAGGAAATCCGGCCGCTCGGCGACCCCACCTACCCGCACGACCATGCGTGGCACCTGTTCATCGTGCGCCTGGAAACGGGGCGGGCCGGCCTCACGCGCGACCAGTTCATGGAGGCGTTGAAGCAGCGGAACATCGGCACGGGGCTCCATTTCCGCGCGGTGCACACCCAGAAATACTACCGGGAGCATCCTGATCTCCGCGGCACCTCGCTCCCCCACACCGAGTGGAACTCGGAGCGGATCTGCTCGCTGCCACTGTTCCCCGACATGGCGGACGGGGATGTGGCCGATGTGGTGCGGGCGGTGAAAGCGGCGCTCAGGGTATGAACACGACCAGCGGGGAAAAGGGGCCGGCGATCTCGGTGGTCATCCCGGTGTTCAACGAGCAGGAGTGCCTCCCGGAGCTGGTCCGGCGGTGTCTCGCCGCCGCCGAATCCGCAGGCGGGAGCTTCGAGATTCTCCTGGTGGACGACGGCAGCTCCGACCGGTCGCGCAACCTCATCGAAGAGGCGGCGAAGACCCACGGCGGCCGGATCGTCGGCGTGCTGCTGAACCGGAACTACGGCCAGCACGCGGCGGTGATGGCGGGATTGGAGCAAAGCCGGGGGGAGATCGTCATCACCCTCGATGCGGACCTCCAGAACCCGCCGGAGGAAATCCCGCGCCTCGTGGCGAAAATCCGCGAAGGGTTCGACGTGGTGGGGACGGTGCGGCAGAACCGGCAGGACACCCTGTTCCGGCGGATGAGTTCGGCGGTGGTCAACCGGGTGGTGCAGAAGTCCACCGGCGTCCTGATGCACGACTACGGCTGCATGCTCCGGGCCTACCGGCGGCCGATCGTGCGGGCGATGCTCCAGTGCACCGAGCGGAGCACGTTCATCCCGATCCTCGCCAATAGCTTCGCCCGGACCACCACCGAGATCCCGGTGGGCCATGCCCAACGCGACTCCGGCACCTCGAAATACAACGTCTGGCGCCTCATCAATCTGCAGTTTGACCTGCTGACCAGCATCACCACTTTTCCCCTCCGCGTGCTGACCGTCGTGGGGGTGCTGATCTCCCTGCTCGGCATGGGGTTCGGCCTGTTCCTGCTGGTGATGCGCCTGGTGCGGGGCTCGGATTGGGCGGTGCAGGGCGTGTTCACCCTGTTCGCGATCCTCTTCATTTTCGTAGGGGCCCAGTTCATCGGGCTCGGCCTGCTCGGCGAGTACCTCGGGCGGGTCTATCACGACGTGCGCGCCCGGCCCCGCTACTTTGTGGACCAGATCGTTGGACGCGACGGCGGAGCTTGACGGGAGGGCGGGTTGCCCCGGGAGGGGTCGAGTATCGGCCAGGGGGGGCGACAGGGTAAGGGGCGCGGGGAACCCTCTCCCCCACCGTAGGCCCGGCGAAGGCTCGTGGCAGCGGATCATGTTGTAGGCCGGGTGCCCTCACCCGGCGAGCTCGAGCCGCCCACCCGGTCGAAGGGGGCCATGTCGAGATCATCGCGCTCGACTTGGGAGCCGAAGACGCCCGGTGGGGGCACCGGGCCTACAGGAGGCCAAGCCCCCCTAAAGATGCGGTTAATGACACGCATCCGACGGGCGAGGGGGATGGGGCGCACTCTGGCATTGCCCGCGCCCCTGCCCTTCCCCTACGCTCCGGGCCGATGAAAGCCGTCGTTCTGGCCTACCACAATATCGGTTGCCGAGGAATCGAAGCCCTGCTCAAAGCCGGGTTCGAGATTGCCGCGGTGTTCACCCATGCCGATGATCCGGCGGAAAACACCTGGTTCGAATCGGTGGCGGAACTCGCCGCGCGCCACGGGCTCCCCGTCTTCGCGCCCGGGGACATCAACCACCCGCTCTGGGTGAAGAAAATCGCCGCCCTCAAGCCGGACGTCCTCTTTTCCTTTTATTACCGGGACATGGTGAAACCGGAGATCCTCCGGCTGCCCGCGCAGGGCTGTTTTAATCTCCACGGCTCGCTGCTCCCCGCGTACCGCGGCCGGTGTCCGGTGAACTGGGTGTTGGTCAACGGCGAGGCCGAAACCGGCGTCACCCTGCACCACATGACCCCCAAGCCCGACGACGGGGACATCGTGGCACAGCAGAGAATCGCCATCGAAGACTCGGACACGGCCTGGACGCTGCATCAGAAAGCCGCCGCCGCCAGCACCGGCCTGCTGGATCAAGTCCTCCCCGCGATCCGCGAGGGCCGCGCGCCGCGGACGCCGCAGGACCCGGCGAAAGCCAGCTACTTCGGCGGACGGAAGCCGGCGGATGGCCGCATCGAATGGGAGAAACCGGCGCGTCAGGTTCGCAATCTTGTGCGCGCCGTCACCCGCCCCTACCCCGGCGCGTTCGCTTTCGTCGGCAACCGGAAGTGCCTCTTCTGGTCGGTCGAGGTCGTCCCCGCCACCCCGGGAACCCGGCCGGGGACCATCTTCTCCTTGAACCCCCTGACCATCGCCTGCGGTGAGGGGGCGATCCGGGTTGATTTCGCCCAGCCTGACGGCGGCGTGTACATGGCGGGCAGCCAGCTCGGCACCGAACTGAACCTCCAGCCCGGCATGGTGCTGGCCTCGCACCTGGCCGTCTCGAAGCGGTCGCTCCAGCGCCGCCAAGTCTTGGTGCTGGGCGTGAACGGTTTCATCGGCAGCGCGCTGGCAGAGCGGTTGCTCGATGACGGCCAGTTTGAGGTTCATGGGATGGACCTCCGCTCGGACTACGTCACCCATCTGCTCGGCCGCCCCGGCTTCCATTTCGAGGAGGGCGACATCTCCATCCAACGCGAGTGGATCGAATACCATGTCCGCAAGTGCGATGTGGTGGTGCCGCTGGTCGCGATCGCCACGCCGATCGAGTACACGCGCAACCCGCTCGGCGTCTTCAACCTCGATTTTGAGGAAAACCTCCGCGTGGTCCGCTACTGCGTGAAGTACAAGAAGCGGATCATCTTCCCCTCGACCTCCGAGGTTTACGGCATGTGCGACGAGCCGGAGTTCGATGAGGACAACTCGAAGCTCGTGCTGGGGCCGATCCGGATGCAGCGCTGGATCTACTCCTGCATCAAGCAGCTCCTCGACCGCGTCATCTGGGCCTATGGCGAGCAGGAAGGGCTCAAGTTCACCCTCTTCCGTCCCTTCAACTGGATCGGACCGAAACTCGACAGCCTGAACTCGGCGCGCGTCGGCAGTTCGCGCGCCATCACCCAGCTCATCCTGAATCTGGTGGAAGGCTCGCCCATCCAACTCATCGACGGGGGCGCGCAGAAGCGCTGCTTCACCGACGTGACCGAGGGGATCGAGTGCCTGTTCCGCATCATCGAGAACCGCGGCGGGGTCTGCGACGGGAAGATCATCAACATCGGCAACCCGCGCAACGAGGCGAGCATCCGCGAGCTGGCCGAAATGCTGGTCGCCAAGTTCCAGCAGCACCCCCTCCGCCACCGGTTCCCGCCGTTTGCGGGCTACCGGGAGGTCGAGAGCGGCTCGTACTATGGCGCCGGCTACCAGGATGTGCTCCACCGGCAGCCAAGCATCAAGAACGCCCGCCGCCTGTTGGGCTGGGACCCGTGCCTCGGCCTGGATGCTTCGGTGGGCCGGACGCTCGATTTCTTCCTGCACCAAGCGGTGCAATCGGGCGATTTCGGCGCGTGAGGGGCTAAACGCGATGCCGTTCGGGCGTGCGTGCCAGACGAAGCGTGACTTGTGTCCCCACCCCCGGCAGGGGGTGACAGACGGTAGCCGGCGGTCGAGCGGAGCGACACCCCCGGAAAAAGCGCAAAATGGCAGCAGCACCCTGGAGGGGTGCCAGAGGGCCACCCGTTGGAAGTAGCGCGATCAGCCGACGCTGGCACCCCTCCGGGGTGCACCGGGCTGTTGGCACGTGATCCGGGGGCGTCGCTTCGCTCAGCCCCCGGCTACCGTCTGGCAACCCTCCGGGTTGCGCCCCCCTGCAACCGCCGCCGCCTCCAAGAGCGCAGCGGTGCCGCCCCATTCCCAGGCGAGGATCGCCTGCTTCCGGAGGCGCCCGTAGGCATAGTGGCCGATGACGGCGGTCTCGCGGATGACCCGGTGGCAGGGGATGAGCCAGGAAACCGGGTTGCGACCGACCGCGGAGCCCACGGCGCGTGACGCCGTGGGTTGCCCGATGGTGGCGGCCAGGGCACCGTAGCTGACCAACCCACCCTGCGGAATCCGCAGGAGCGCGCGCCAGACCTTCAACTGGAACGCGGATCCCTTAACCAGCGTGCGCAGGCCCGGGTGGGCTCCACCCCCGGGGGGACGGAAGATGGTCTCGGCCAGTTCCGTCGCGGCACGATCGTCACGGGTCCACTCCGCCGCGGGCCAGTCATCGCGCAATTCAGCCACCGCCTCCGCCAACCCGGCGGATTCAACGAACCCGAGGTGGCAGATCCCGCGCGGCCCCTGCGCTAGCAGGCAGTCTCCGAAGGGCGACGCCGCCACGCCGTAAACCACCCGCCACCCGCTTCCGCCGCTCTTGATCTCGCCGGGCGTGGCCGATTCGAGCGAGACGCACAGGTCATGAGCGCGCCCCGGCCCGGAAAGCCCGGACTCGCACGCGGCATGCAGGACGCTCTCACCCGCCCGCAGCCGCGCCCGGATGTGGGCCAGGGTGAGTGATTGGAGAAAGTCCTTGGGGGTCACCCCCGCCCAGCGCGCGAACAGTCGGTGGAAATGGGAAGGGCTCAGGCCAACCAGACCGGCCAGAGTCTCCAGGCTGGGCTGTTCAGTCTGGTGCTCGTCCAGGTAGCGGATGATGCGCGCGATGCGCTCGTAGTCACTCATGCGGCCAGCCTAGCGAGGCACCGGACCCAAACCCACCCGTTTCTTGCTCCGATCCGCCAATCGGCGGTGACTAACCACTCGGCTCGTTCGTGCTGGCTTGAACTTCTTGCGCAAGAGCTCCCGCCTTCGCCAAGGCTACGGCGGGACGAGCCGGCGGGACACGCCCTCCTCCTCTTTCGCAGACTTCTGCGGCACAACACCTTCCGTCCACACCAAGAATCCACGGTCCGGAAGCAACCCGGATGGTGGTGACGGAAACCGTTTCCCCGCCCGGCCTGTTCCCCTGGCGTCTTTGCGTCTCTGCGCCTCTGCGTTAAACGCAAAGACGCCGAGACGCGGAGGCGCAAAGGATCGGCGCGTGGCTCCCGCCTTTGCCAAGGCTTCCGCCTTCGCCGAGGCTACGGCGGACAAGCCGGCGTGCAGGAGAGCTACGGCTCAGTGCGGGCGGGCGGCCATCTCGCGGACAATCAACAGCGCCTGGAACAACGCCGCGCCCAGCAGCACCAGCCCCGAACCGTGCTCGAGTTTGAGCAGGCCGCGGTCGCTGATTCTGCCGTGGCGGAGGGACACCAGCCACGTCAGGCAGCAAAACCAGGTCCCGGTGCCGAGGCCCACCCCGCCCACGCAGGCGAGTTTGCCCGGCCAGTCCGGCGTGACCAAGTTGCGCGCCACAAAAGTCCCCGCGAGGAAGATCCAGACGCCGAAAATCCCCGCGTTCCCCATCACCCGCAGCACCCCCGTAGTGAAGGCCGAGTGGGGCTCGAAACACTGACCCAGTTGGCGCTCAAGTCCGGCCGTGGCGGTGCCGAAGGGGGCAACCGGATCCACGGTTTTCGCCCGGAGGAACTTCACGCCAAGGACGAGCATGAAGACGAATCCGACCAGTTCCATGGCTGCTTTGACGTGGGGTTGCGTGAAGAACGAGACCGGGCAGGTAAACGCCAGGAGACAGTAAATGGTCTCCATCGTGGTCGCGCCCAGTCCGATCATGGCTGCCCAGGCAAACCCACGGCGCGCGCCCTCATTCAAAATGGTCAGGTTGACCGGTCCGACCGGAATCGAAAGCACCAGCCCGCTGACGAAGCCGGTCAGCGCCGCCAGGATTGTGGGGGGGAGGAAGTCCATCCCGGGCATGATCCGCGACTAACCGGCGTCGTCCAAGCCCTCGGGTTCATCGTCGTCCTCCTCGATTTCCTTGCGCATGCGGCGCGAGAGCTGGGGACGGATGAAACCATAGACCAGATAGGCGGTGAAAAAGAGCGGCAGCACGTAGAACAGGATCTTGTCCCGGAGCAACACGATGAATCCAAGCCCGAGAATGCAGAGGAGCAACTTGTTGAAGGTGCTGGAGGAGCGCAGGCCCAAGGTCTTGAAGCTCGGGTACCGGACCGTGCTCACCATCATCGCGGAGAGGAAGAGCAGCACCACGGCGGGAACCCACTTCCACGGCCCCAGCGTTTTGTCCTTTTCGTTGAGTTGGATGACCAGCAGGGTGAGGGACGCCACCAAACCGGCGGCGGACGGAATCGGAAATCCCAGGAAGTCCTTGCTTACCCCCCCGGACGGCATGGCGGCGAGGCAGTTGAAACGAGCGAGGCGGAAGGCGCCGCAGATGAGGTAAACCGAGGAGATGAACCAAGCCCAGCCGCGATGCTCCGGCGCGAAGGCGTCCTTCAGCACCACCCGGTTGACGAGGAAGGCGGGGGCGACGCCAAACGACACCAAGTCGGCAAGGGAATCAAACTCGCGGCCGAACGGGCTCTCGACGCCGCCCATCCGGGCCACCCGCCCATCGAACAGGTCGAAGAGGCAGGCCATGAGGATGAAGAACATGGCCATCTTGATGGGGTGGAAATCACCGCTGGCGAGGTCGGCCTCGACGATCAGCGTGAGGGCGGCGAAGCCGCAGATCAGGTTGCCCCCGGTCAGAAGATTGGGCAGGAAATAGATCTTCAGCTTGGGCTCCGCCTCTTCGGAGGGCGGAGTGGCGACGGGTGGGTGGGCCATAGGTTTTACTCCATGACGGCCAGGATGGTCTCCCCGCCCACGACTTTGTCACCCAGCTTCACTCGCAGCCGGGCGCCGATGGGCAGGTAAACATCGGCGCGGCTGCCGAACTGGATTAAGCTGATCCGCTCCCCGGCCGCCGTGGTTTCCCCGGGCTGGATGAAGGGGATGATCCGGCGGGCGATGGCCCCGGCGATCAGCCGGACCCCCACCTTCCCCCCGGGGTTCCCCGCGACTTCGAACCCGAGCAGGACGTTCTCGTTGTGAACGGCCGATTCGGTCTTCATGGCGTTCAGGAACTTCCCCGGCTTGTGCTTCAGGAAGGTCAACCGGGCGGAGACTGGGGCGTTCTGCACGTGGATGTCCAACACGGAGAGGAACATGGAGATCCGCTGGCAGGGTCCGCCCATGAACTCGGACTCGGTGGTGGTGTCGATGGCATCCACCAAGGCGTGGGCCGGGCTGAGCACCAGCCCGGCCCCGGCGGGCGGGCGGGCGGTGGGATCGCGGAAGAAATAGAGCGTGAAAGCAGTGAACAGCACCCAAAGCCCCCCGGCCAGCGCCGGAGCGAGACAGAGGGACGGCACGGGTCCGGCGAGCAGCCACCCGCCGCCGCCCACGACCAGAGCCGCAACGAGGGCGAGCAAGATGAGCTTGACCGCCGCCGCCCGCGCTTTGCCGGAATGTTTCATGCCAAGTTGAGGGTAAGGTCGAGCCCCCCGGCGTGAAAGGCTAAACTTGGTTGGGACACCGCCCGTGCCCCCCTGGCTGCGGCCCTCCCGGAGGCACCCGCACCGGCATCACGGCGGGTCCAAGAGCACAACAATCCGTTTGCCCGGCGCCTTCCCCGCCAGCGGCCCCATCAACACCAACCCCGCTCCCCGGGGGATCTGGCACCGCAGGGATGTGTCCAAGTTGGTCAGTACAACAGGCACAGCCCCCGAGGCCGTAACGGCGGCAGGATCCGCCAGATCGGTCAGAGTGGCTCGGAATCTCAAGTCGGTGCTTCCCTTCCGCGCCAGGGGGAAACACGACACGTTGACCCCGACCGAGACCGTGCCGCCGCCGGCGGTTGGAACCGTGCTCCCCATGAAGAGGGAGGCCTGCATGCCATCGCCAGTGACCATCTTGACCATCTTGGTGCCGAGCACTTCGTCACCCGCGGCTTCCTGGAAGGAGCGCCGCGCGCGCTGCCAGTCCGCCTGGGGCACCACCCAGACCCGGAGCCCCGCCGGGTCGGCGAAGGGGGCGTCGGAAAGCGCGCGGGCATAATCCTGTGCGGCGCGGTCCGCCACTGACGCGATCTGCCACCCGAGCGTCACCGACCTCCGGGTTCCCAAGATCATGTCGCGGGCCTTCCAGACCCAAGCCCATCCTGCCCTGCGGGGGACCACGCTGAGCAGGCGATCGGACAGCAGGGTCGGAAACCGGATCGCAACCGGGAGCACGACCACCGGTTGCGAAGGCGCGGGATCGCGCAGCAGCAAACCGGCCAACACCACCATGATCAGGCCAGCCACGATCAACCCGCGGCGACGCGGTCCGCCAATCACCTGAGGGAAAGTCATCTCCGCCAAAAAACACCTCGAAGGGGAGGAAGTTGCGGGAGAGCAGCACGGCGGTTCGCTCGCCCGGCAACTTCGTCACCCGCGGTGGGATCGCGAGCCAGCCTCCCCTGCCCCCTTGAAAACCGGAGCACGGTGGACCATGCTCCCTCCATGACACGCCGCCCCGTAACCCTCCCATCCGGCGGGCCGGCGCGGGAAGCCCTGCGGCGCAAGGGCCAGTTTTGGACCCCGGCATGGCTGGCGGATGTCATGGTCCGCTGGGTGCTCGCGGACCAGCCCGCGCGGCTGTTCGACCCGGCGGTGGGGCCGGGCACGTTCCTGACCGCGGCGCGGCGGGCGGGGTTCCGTGGGGCGTTCGCCGGGTTCGAGCCGGACCGCGAGGTGCTGGAGGGGGCGCCGTCCGGGCTTTCCACGGGCGATCGGGCGGGGATTATCGCGGCGGACTTTCTCGCCGCCACCCCGGAAGGGCGCGAGACCGCCATCGTCTCAAATCCACCCTACATCCGGCATCACCGGCTGGACCCGGAACGAAAACAGGCGCTGGCAGGCGTGTCAGATAAGTTCCTGGGGTTTGCGCTCGACGGTCGGACCGGGCTGCATGTTCATTTTCTGCTCCGTTGCCTCGCGCTCCTCGCACCGGGGGGACGCCTGGCCTTTCTCCTGCCGGCCGACGTTTTCGAAGGGGTTTCGGCCGAGCCGCTTTGGCGGGAGATCAGCAGCCGGTTCCGGTTGGAGGCGGTGATCACGTTCGAGCCCGGGGCCGCCCCATTCCCCGGCGTGGACACCAATGCCTTGGTGGTGCTCCTCTCACATCGGCCCCCGGCCGCGTCCCTCGCCTGGCTGCGGGTGCCGGAACCCGACCCGGAGGAGATCCTGGCCGCCTTGGACGCTCCTTCCGCGGCGAGGGCGGCGGGCGGCACGCAGGTCAGGATCAGGGATCGGGAGGAAGCGATCACCACCGGGCTCTCCCGCCCGCCGCGGCCGGAACGGGCAGCCTCCCTCCGGCTGGGTGAACTCGCGCGGGTGGTGCGCGGGGTGGCGACCGGAGCCAATGACTTTTTTTTCCTCACTGCCGACCGGGCCGCCGAACTCGGACTCGATCGTCAGTTTCTGCACCGCGGGGTCGGCCGGACCCGCGATTGCCTCACGAACACCCTGACGACCGCCGACCTCGATGCGCTCGATCTCGCGGGCCGGGCCACGTGGTTGCTTCGTCTGGAGCGGGAGGCGGGCAGTGATCTGCCCGCCGCTCTGAGGGCGTACCTCGAAGGGGCGGAGCGCCTCGGGATCCCGGATCGGCACCTGCTGGCGGCGCGCCGGCCGTGGTACCGGATGGAGCGCCGACCGCCACCGCCGATTCTCTTTGCGTACCTCGGACGCCGGAACTGCCGGTTCGTGCTGAACGAGGCGTCGGCCATACCACTTACCGCCTTCCTCTGCCTGTATCCGGAAGACGGGCGGCCCGGGCAGATCAAGTCCCTTTGGCAGGCGCTCAACCACCCAACCACCCAGTCGAACCTCGCCTATGTGGGCAAGTCGTACGGCCGGGGTGCGATCAAGGTCGAGCCGAGGCAGTTGGAACGTCTGGAGGTGCCGATCCACGTCCTCGAGGAAGCGGGCTGGCGGCGCGACGGCCCGGAGCGGTTGGCCACGTCGTAGTGCCTGTGGTACGGCCGGTCGCAGACCAGCGCCGTGGGGCGGCGGCCGACCCGATGCTCCTCCGGGACAGCTTGAGAGCAGGGCCAAATGGCATCATGATGCTTCCATGCGAACGACAGTTACCTTGGACGAGGACGTGCAGCGGATGCTGCGCGAGGCGATGCACCGTTCCCGGACCAGCTTCAAGCAAGCGCTCAACGCCGCGGTCCGTGCTGGGCTGGGCCGGCCAATGCCTCTGGCCGCCAGTCCTCCATTCGTCGTCAAAGCCCGCCCGCTCGGCATGCGGGCGGGTCTGGACCCCGCCAGCCTCAATAAACTGGTGGACGACTTGGAAACAGATGCTGTGCTCGAAAAAAGACGCGACCAAGTCGGAACTCGGAATCAATGATCATCCCGGACATCAACCTCCTGCTCTACAGCTACGACTCCACCTCGCCGTTTCATGCCAACACCGCGGCTTGGTGGCAGTCCTGCCTGTCTGGTACTGAGCAGGTAGGCTTGCTGCCTGTGGTCATTTTCGGGTTCGTTCGCGTGGCCACCAATGCGCGCGCCTTCCTGAATCCCATGACAACCGCGGAAGCGGTGGGGCATGTGCACTCCTGGACCGCGCAACCGCAGGTGCGGGTCCTGGATGCTGGTTCCGACCAAATAGAGCGCACGCTCAAACTCTTGGAAAACCTCGGGGCGGCGGGGAACCTGGTCAGCGACGCTCAAATCGCGGCCCTCACGATGGACCATGGTGGCGTGCTCCACACGGCGGACGCGGACTTCCTGCGGTTCCAAGGTTTGCGCTGGTACAATCCTGTCAACGGAACCGGCAGTCCGGCAATGCGCCGCAGCCCGTAGCACCCCGCCCCGCCCCGCGCTTGCAATTGAGGGGGGGATGCGCCATCGTCCCGGCCGATGGAATGGCACGCCGACTCAAAGTACTGATCTCCGCCTATGCCTGCGAGCCGGGCCGCGGCTCCGAACCGGAGGTGGGCTGGCAATGGGCCCTCCAAATGGCCCGTTTCCACGACGTGACCGTGCTCACGCGGGCCAACAACCAGCCCACGATCGAGCCGGGTCTGGCCGCGCTCCCGTCCTCGCAGCCGCGCCCGGGGTTTGTTTACCATGACGAATCCGCGCTCGCCCTGGAGGTGAAACGAGGCGCGCAGGCCCACAAGTTCTACTACCTCCTCTGGCAGCACTCGGCGCGGCAAATCGTGGAGCGACTCCACCGCGAGCGGCAGTTCGACCTGTTGCACCACGTCACCTTCGCCGCGTTTCGCTGGCCGGCCGCCATCTGGGGACATGGGGTTCCGTGCATCTGGGGACCGGTCGGGGGGATGGAATCGGTGCCGCTGCGCCTGCTCCCCTGGTCGCACCCGCGGTCCCTGCTTTACGAAGCCGGCCGGAGCATCCACAACCGGATCGAGGCCTCGCCGTTCTACCACCTCCCCCGCCGGGCCGGAGCCTCCAGCCTGGTCCTGGCTTCCACCCGGGAGATGTCGAGGGTGCTCCGGAAGCACGGTTACGCGGCCCCGATCGTCTCCGCCATCGGGCTGCATGCCGCCGGGACCGCGGCCATTCCCCACCCGGCGCGGGAGGGCCCGCTGCGCCTGCTCTATGTGGGGAACCTCATCATGCTGAAAGGCCCGGACCTGGCCCTCCATGCGCTGGCCCGGTCGGGAACGAACGCCACCCTCACCATGGTGGGCGATGGTGATTCCCTGGCGGCGACACGGAAACTGGCCGCCAGGCTGGGTATCGCGGACCGCGTGTGCTTCCGCGGCCGACTGCCCCGGACCGAGGTGCTGCGGTTGTACCCCGAGTTCGATGTCTTCCTGTTCCCTAGCCTGCACGACACCGGGGGCTACGCGGTGATCGAGGCCATGAGCAACCGCCTCCCGGTGATCTGCCTGGACTGCGGCGGGCCGGCTTTGGCGGTCCAGGATGGCTGCGGGGTCCGGGTGCCGCTCGGCTCGCGGGCCGGCGTGATCACCGGCCTCGCCCGGGCGATCGCGGGTTATTGCCGGGATCGCCAGCGGGTTGGACGCGAGGGAGCCGCCGCCCGGGGAGTTATCGAGCGCGATTATGATTGGGACCGGAAGGGGGAGCAGATGAACGATCTGTATCAGAAAACGGCCGAGGCGCGCGCGATACCGGGCAGGCCGGCGGCCTATACCGGCATGGGAACGACCGCCCGCCTACTCCGCCGGCTGCTCTCGCTGCGCGGCCTGGCGGCCGGGCTCGCCACCTGGATCCTGTCCTGATCGGGATGGCCGGTTCACGAGCCTGCGGGCACTGAAACAGGACACGGCGGGCATGACGCCGCAAGTCCGCCGGAGGGCAACCGGTGGCTTGCGTTTCGCGGGCGAAAACCCCATGCTGCCGCCATGAAACCTACCGCCGACATTTCATCTGCCAATGAATCCTCGACCATGCTTTCACGTCGCGCCGCGCTCCGCCAGGGGGCGGTGCTCGCGGCCGGCTTGATGGCGGCGCCGTCGCTGATGGCCGCCGGGACCCGCCGCGTGGTCTGCTGGTCCGAGGGCACCGCCAATGTGGACCCCGGTTCGAAGGGGATCTACCCCGATGACATCAACACCGTGATCGCCGACGGCCTGAAGCCGCTCGAAGCCCGCGGCTGGGAAGTGGGCAAGGCGAGCCTCAACGACCCCGACCAGGGGCTCAGCGTGGAACGGCTGGAAAAGACCGACGTGCTGATCTGGTGGGGCCACAAGCGCCACGGCGACGTGAAGGACGAGCTGGTGGCCCGGATCGTGGAGCGTGTGAATGAGGGAAAGATGGGCTTCATCGGCACCCACTCCGCCCATTTCTCCAAAGCCCTCAAGCGCCTCCTGAAAGCCGAATGCAGTTGGCGCGAGTATGTGGCCGACGGGACATCCGCCGAGATCATCGTCCAGCTTCCGGATCACCCAATCTGCAAGGGGGTGACCAACTTCAAAATCAAGAAGATCGAGCGGTACGGCGAGCCCTACAAGGTACCCACCCCGGACGCGGTTCCCCTGGACGGGATTTACACCCGGCCGGACGGCCGCACCGAGCACGGCCGGATGGGCATGTGCTGGAACGTGGGCCAGGGCCGCGTGTTTTACTTCACGCCCGGCCACGAAACCTACAACGACTACCACCTGCCGGAAGTCCGCCGGATCTTCGTAAATGCGGTCGAATGGGCCGCCCCGACGGCCTGATCAGGCGTCCGGCACGCTGGCGTTGCGGGCCCGGCCGCGGGCCCAGGCCCGCAACGCGGCGATCTGTTCCGCCATCGTCCGCGCCAGCGGCACCGCCTCCGCCAGCGAGGCGGCCACATGGTCCGAGGTGATCTCCACCCCGGCATGGAAGCCGTCGAAGAGGGCGCTGTGGATCGCCTCCTCGATCTCGGCCCCGCTGAACCCCTCGCTCGCCGCCACCAGCGCGGCGAGGTCAAACAGCCCCGGGTCGCGCCCCCGCCGCTCGAGGTGGATCCGCAGCACCTCCCGCCGTTCGGCGGGTCCCGGCAGATCCACGAAGAAGATCTCGTCCAAACGGCCTTTGCGCAGGAGTTCGGGCGGTAGTTGGGCGATGTTGTTGGCGGTGGCCACTACGAACACCGGCGCCTGTTTTTCCGCGAGCCAGGTCAGGAAGGTGGCGAACACCCGGGCGCTGGTGCCGTTGTCGCCCGCGCCGGCCCCCTGCGCCCCCGCGAACGCCTTGTCGATTTCGTCCACCCAGAGGATCGCGGGGGCCACCGATTCCGCCACCGCAATGGCGCGCCGCACGTTCTCCTCGGACGAGCCGACGAAACTGTTGAACATGCGCCCCATGTCAAAACGCAGGAGCGGGAGGTGCCACCGGGCGGAGACCGCCTTCGCGCACAGGCTCTTGCCGCACCCCTGCACCCCCAGCAGCAGCACGCCGCGGGGCGGGGAGAGCCCGTAGGCGCGCGCGCCCGGGGAGAATGCCAGCGCCCGCTTGTCGAGCCATTCCTTCAGCAGCGCCAGGCCGCCCACGTGCTCAAACCCCTCCGCGCTCGCGCAATACTCCAGCAGCCCGCTCTTCCGGATGATCTGCTGTTTCTCGACGAACACCTCGTCGACGTTGTCCCCCGAGAGGCGGCCGGTCTTGACCAGGATCTTGGCGAACACATTTTCCGCCTCACCCAGGGTGAGCCCGAGTGCGGCTTGCAGCAGCCGTTCGCGGCCCGGGCCGTCGAGTTCCATCCGGCCGGCCCCGGCCCCCCTCAGGTCCTCGGAAATGCGATCCAGCAAGGCCTCCAGATCCGCGATCGCGGGGAGCGGCAGACTCAGCACCGTCACCTCTTTTTCCAGTTCCACCGGCATCTCGAGGACGGGCGAGAGGATCACCACCGTTTTGTGGCTGTTGCGCAGATGGAGGGCGATCTCGCGCAACCGCCGGACGATGGCGTGGTTCGGCCGGGTCAGGAAGGGGTGAAAGTCCTTGAGGACGAAGAGCGCGGGCTCGACCTGCTCGATGATCTGGTCGAGGGCGGCCAGCGGGTCCCGGGTGGCCGCGTTGCGGGACTGGCGGGATTGGAGCGGGAGCCCGGCCGGCGCGAGACCCGCCGAGCAACTCCACTCGAAGAGCTTCTTCTGCCGTCGCTGCGCGACCTCGCCCAGCAATTCCAAAGCCCGGGCCTCCTCGCTGGTGACGAGATAGAGGATCGGGTACCGGGCGCGGATGAACAGCTCGAGTTCGCCGGCGAAGCTCATGTCAGGAGCCGAACAGGCGCCGCCACCAAGGGCGCGGGACGGCGGGCTGGCGCGCCACACTCTCCCCGACCCGCTGCGTGAGGGCGGGCGGGGTCGGCGTCTGGCGGGCGTCGTGCCGGATCAGTTCCTCCGGCGTGGCGAACTCCAGGGGCCCGGCCTCCTGGCGCGACCCTCCGGACTCCTGCTGGTGTTCCTGGATGCGAAACGATGGCGGACGGTTCATGGCTCAGGCGGTTTGGTGGAAATGGTGGGCGAACGCCTTGCGTGCCCGGTGGAGCTTCCCCCGCACGGCGTCCGCGGTCTGATCCGTCAGGGTCCCCACTTCCTCGTAGCTGAGATGCTCGTCGGCCACGAGGAGGAGCAGGAGCCGGTATTCCTCGGGCAGCGCCTCGAGCGCCACCTGAATCCGCTGCCCCAACTCCTTGGTCTCGAGCACCCGCAGGGGGCTGTCCGTCTTGGCGACCGCCCCCTCCCAGACGGCCTCATCGGCATTGCTGAAGATGTGCCGCTCCTGCCACGACTGGCGGAGATTGTGGCAGTGGTTGATGGCAATCCGGTACAGCCAGGTCCGGGGCGCGGCCTCGCCGCGGAACTGACTCAGCTTCCGGAAGGCCTTGAGGAAAACATCGTGGGCGGCATCCTGGGCGCGCTCGGGGTCGCCGAGCAAGCGGAGCGCCAGATAATAGATGGCGTGGCTGTGCTCGGTGTAGAGGCTCGCGAAAGCCCCGGACTCGGCGCCCAAGACCGGGGGAGCCGAGGCCAGCGCGCCGGATCCCTCCGGGAACGCCGGTTCCCCCCCGGGATGAGCCGGGAGGCGCGGGGGGGAGGCAGGGGTTTCGCTCGTCATGCTGGTCACGGAGGATTGGACCGGGCGGGCGGCGAACCCTCACGCCGGGAGAGCCGCTCAGACGTTCACCGATTCCTCGGTGCGGGAGCCGAGCGTCAACGGGGTGCCGTCGGCCGCCTCGGGATACTCATACACCTGGCCCTCGTAGTTCCGGATCACCACCCGCTCCTCGTTGTGGGACAGGACGTAGTTGGGGTTCACCGGCACCTTGCCGCCGCCGCCGGGGGCGTCGATGACGTACTGCGGCACGGCGTAGCCGGTGGTGTGGCCGCGCAGGGCCTCCATCACCTCGAGGCCCCGCCGCACGCTGGTGCGGAGATGCGCCGACCCGGCGATCAAATCACACTGATAGATGTAATAGGGACGGACCCGGCAGCGCAGCAGTTTCTGCACATGCACCTTCATCACCGCGGGCTCGTCATTCACGTCCCGCAGCAACACGCTCTGGTTGCCCAGCGGAATCCCGGCGTCCGCCAGCCGCCCCAGCGCGTCGCGCACCTCGGTGGTCAGCTCGCGGGGATGGTTGGAGTGGATGCTGATGAAGAGCGGGTGGTACTTCCGCAGCATGGCGCAGAGGGATTCCGTGATCCGCTGGGGCAGGAAAATCGGGATGCGTGTGCCAATGCGCAGGAACTCGACATGCGGAATGGCGTGCAGCCGGCTGAGCAGGGCCTCCAGGCGTTCGTCACTGAAGAGCAGTGGATCGCCCCCGCTCAGGAGCACATCGCGCACCTCCGGGTGTTGTTGGATGTACTCGATCTGACGGTCGAACTCGGGGTGGAAGTCGTAGCCGGTGGCGTTGCTCACCAGCCTCGACCGGGTGCAATACCGGCAGTAGGCCGCGCACCGGTCGGTCACCAGGAACAACACCCGGTCGGGGTAGCGGTGCACCAGGCCGGGCACCGGCGAATGGCTGTCCTCCCCGCACGGATCACTCATCTCCCAGGGGGCGGTGGTGGTTTCCTCAACCCGCGGAATCATCTGGCGGCGGATGGGGCAGTTCTCATCCGCCGGGTCGATCAGGTTGAAGAAATAGGGCGTGATGGCCAGCGCCAGCTTCTGGTTGGCCAAGGTGGCCCCCGCCACCTCCTCGGGCACCAGCCCGGGCATCAGCCGCTGGAGCTGCTGCAGGTTGGTGACCCGGTGCTGGAGCTGCCAGTGCCAGTCGTCCCATTCCGCCTGACTGACATGGGACCAGTGTCCCTTGCCAGCGGAATGAAAGGTTTTGAGGTTGTCGACGCCCGCTGCTGGGTCCGGGTCGTCCTTCGCTTCCATTACCGTCTCGATTTGCATTCGGACCTTTGTTGGTCAGCGCACTATAGGTTGGATCGTCGGCATGTCAAGCGGTGGCAAATTAATCCACTGCGGATCCCGCCAGGGCGCAGCCGGGCGCAGCCGGGAATTGCCTTGAATTCCGCGGTCGAAAGGGGGATGATGACTTGTCGGCTCGGCCGGAACCCGCCGGGAGGGTCCCCACAACCCGCGCCGCGCCCCCTATGCCGCCAACCGCTCGAACTCCCCGAAGCACACCCGACATCCGGGTGCGCATCCGCAACGCCCACGGGAAGTATCTCGCGGTGCGGGGAACCGATCTCTTTTTCACCGAGGACGCCGCGGCCGCGCTGGTGCTGGGCTACGAGGAGGATCAGGTGGCGGAACAGCTCGAAACCCTCCGGCTGACCCAAGGAGTTGTCCTCGACCCCGTCCCGGTCCCGCTGGAGGAGATTTACGAAACCTGCGACCGCTGCCGGGAGCTCTTCGTGCCGTCCATGACCTTTTTCGACGGCACCGAGTTCGTCTGCGCCGAATGCCGCCACCCGGCGCCGCGCCGGCGCGCCCGGCCGGCCACGGAACGACCCACGCCCTAACATGATCAAGGATACCATTGAGGAAATCGAGGCCCGGATAAGCACGGCAAGCAACGTCGACGAACCGCGACGGCGCGAGTTGCTGGGATTGCTGGCCACCCTGAAGACGGAGGTGTCGGACCTCTCCCGCACGCACGGGGACCAGGCGCGGAGCATCGCCGGCTTCGTCGGCGTCTCGGCCCACGAGGCCACCCGGGCGGACCGAAACCCGCGCCTGCTCGGGCTCTCGCTCGAGGGCCTCGGCGCGTCGGCGGCGGGGTTCGAGGAATCCCACCCGCGCCTCACCGAAATGGTCAGCGCCATCAGTCGCACGCTCTCGAATTTGGGGATTTAGGGGAGGGAGTCCCTTCCCGCCGGCCGCCGGAAGGCTACACCAACTCGAGTTCGTCGGCCTCGATCTGCACGGCGGCGGCCTGGTTGATGAAGTCCAGCCGCAGCAGCACGGTGGTCACCCCCCGCCGGCTCTCCACCAAACCCTCGATTCCCTGGAGCGCACCGCGCTTGATCCGCACCCGGGTCCCCTCCCCGATGGAGGGGGCGAGCCGGACACCGACGCTGTTTTCGAGCGCGAGGAGAATGTCGCCCAACTGCCGTCGGAAAGTGGCCTGGTCAAAGACCTCGAGCAGGTTGGCCACGTGGTCGTTGCGGCGGACGGTGTCGGTCTGGGCGCGGGCCAGTTCGAGAAACACGTAGCCGGGGAAGAGCGGCTTGCGGAAGATCACGGTCTTGCCGCGGTACTTGTGAGGCGAATCAAAACAGGGCAGCGTCGCGGCGTAGCCTTCCCGGCCGCAAAACTCGACCAGTTTCTTTTCGCACCGGGGCCGCGTATGGGCCACGAACCAATCCAACTCCAGCATGCGGGGAGGATTCGAGAGCCGCGCCGGCTTGTCAATCCGGGTAGAGGAGATACTTCGCCCGCACCCGCATGAACGCGGCGAGGTCTTTTTCCCACAAGGCGTGGATCTCACGCAGGGGCAGACCGCCCTGGATGGCCCGGAGCGTGGCGTCATCGAGCAGCAGGGGCGCTATCTTCGCGGCGGGAAAATCCTTCGGATAGAGCCTGGCCAGCGTCTCCGCGATGGCGATCCCGACGTCCACCACCCGGCACTCTTCGCGGTCGGTCAACAGCACATAAACCCCCTGGCAGAGGCGCCCCTGGTGCGTGCTGGCGCTGGGCGTGAACTGGATGGGGACGAAACGCACGCCCGGCAGGCCGAGCGCGTTTAACTCGCGCGCGAACACGCGGTCGTCCACGTACGGCGCCCCGACCACCTCGAATGGGGTGTCGGTCCCCCGCCCCACCGAGACCGCGCTCTCCAGCAGGCCGATCCCCGGGTACAGGGCCGCCTCCGTGAGGTTGCGCATGTTGGGGGAGGGGTTCACCCAAGGTTGGCCGGTCTGGTCGAGCCAAAGGTCGCGCCGCCAGTTCTCCAGCGGGATGACAGTGAGGGCGGCGTGGCAGCCCCGCTCCTCATTGAACATTCGCGCGAGCTCCCCGATCGTCATCCCGTAGCGCAACGGCACCTTGTGGTAGCCCACGAACGTGGGCGCGGCATTCAACACCGGCCCGTCGACCAGCCGGCCGTTGATCGGGTCCACGCGGTCGAGCACGAACACCTTCTTTCCCTCGCGTGCCGCGACCTCCAACACCTTCGCCAGCGTGGTGGTGTAGGTGTAGAAGCGGCAGCCAACATCCTGGATGTCAAAGACGAGCGCGTCCAGCTCCCGGAGCTGCTCGGGGAGCGGCTCGCGCCGCACGCCGTAGAGACTGTAAACGGGCAGGCCGGTGCGGGCATCCACGCTGTCCCCCACGGCCTCGTCGGCCGCCCCGCGGATGCCGTGCTCGGGGCTGAAGAGCGCCCGCAACTGAATCCCCGGGGCCGCCCGCAGCAGGTCGATGGTCGGGTTGCGGTTGCGATCCTGGCCGGTGTGGTTCGTGACCAGACCGAGCCGCAAACCCCGGAGCGGCGCGTAGTCCTGCCGCGCGAGGACATCGATCCCGTTGAGGGTCTCCCGCTGGACCGGAGCGCCACCCCGCCGGGGAGCGCTGCCGGAGCCCGCGGCGGCTTCGGTCGCGGGCGCCAGTGCGCCGGGAACGAAGGCGAAGTTGAAATCCGCCACCGCCTCGGCGGCCAGGGTGCCCAGGCGGGAACGGAGCGCGATCACATTCCCGGACTCGTCCGGGTGGTTTCGGTTCGAAAGAAAGATCACGAACGTCCGCGAGAACGGATCGATCCAGAGGGAACCGCCGGTCCACCCGGTGTGCCCATAGGATCCAAGGGGGAAATACCGGCCGCGCGGACCGCTGTACGGAGTGTCGATATCCCAGCCGAGCCCGCGCCGGGCGGTCATGCCGGCTGGCGTCTGCACCCTCGTCATCAACCGCACGGTCGTCGGCCGGAACACCCTCGTGCCGTCGAGTTCCCCCTCGTTCAACAACATCCGGGCGAAGCGGGCCAGATCCGCCGCGGTCGTGAACAGCCCCGCATGGCCCGCGACGCCGCCCATGTGGCGGGCGGTGGGATCATGGACCACCCCGCGCCAAGGCTTGCCCGCCACCACCTCGGTGGGGGCGATGCGCGGCAGGGCGCCTGGGCCTGGCAGGAAGCCGGTGTCCACCATGCGCAGCGGCCGGTAGATCTCGCGCGCCACAAACTCGTCCAGCGGGACACCTGCCACCTGCCGCACCACCTCCCCCAGCAGGAAGAAGTTGATGTCGCTATAACGGAACTCGGTGCCGGGCTTGCTGAGCAGGGTTTCCTCGCACGCTTTCGCCACCGCCGCCGCCGGTCCGTGCCAGTCGCTCTGGGTCTCAATGTCGCCCCGCAACCCCGAGGTGTGGGTCAGCAACTGCCGGATGGTGACCAACTCCTTCCCCCCGCCTCGGAAGGCAGGAAGGTAACGGCTCAAGGGATCGTCGAGGGATATCCTGCCACGCTCGATCAACAACAGGACCGCGGGAGTGCAGGCAATGACCTTGGTCAGCGAGGCGGCGTCGAAAATCGTGTCCTCGGTCATCGGTTCGGGCGCGGGCACCACCGCCCGCCGTCCAAACGCGCGGTGGTGCGCGACCCCCTCATGCTCGACCCACAGCACGCCGCCTGGACAGCGGTGGTCCGCGATGGCCTGGACCACCGCGGCGTCCATTTCATCCAACTGCGCGGCCCGGAAGACCACCCGCGGCGGGGGCGCGGGGGCGCGGCCCGGATCGGTGCGGCAGGCGGGGAAGAGCCCGGCGACCAGCGCGAGGAGCAGCCAGCCCCGGCGGACGCGAAAGGCGACACGGCAGGTCATGAGCGCGGATTAGAACCCCCGGCGGGAATTTGGACAATCAGATTCCTTGTGTTAGGCGCCCGGCTGGGGCAGATTTCATCAGATCTCCGCCACGCGGCTGAAGTGGGTCCGTGGGGGGGGATCCGGAGGAGTTCAACCTTGAGCCGATGATATGCCGCCACGAATTCAGCCTCAATACCCGGCCGGCCGGGCGGACAGCCTGCCCCCGGATCGCGAACATCTGGCGGGGGCCTCGGCGCTCGCCGGTGCGGTCGTGGCCGGGGTCGGAGGCCTGTTCGCGGTCGGAATTCCGCTGGCGCTCAGTTGCCGCGACCTCTCGGTGGTGTTCCGGTTCCCGATGGTCGGGATGGTCTGCCTGTGCTGCAGCGCCCCCGTGGGATGGGCGGTGGGCGGACGCCTGGGATGGTGGCTCGGGGGCAGGCTCCGGCATCCCATGGTTCACTGGTTCGGGGGAGCCTGCGGCGGTCTGCTGCCGGTAACCCTCGTGCTCTTGGTGTCATGGTATCTGACCAGGGGACGCTGAGTTTGTTTGGGGAAGACCCGGCCGGCGGGGACGATTCGCTGCCCGTAAGCGGCCGCCGAATCCCGTTGCGGCTGGTGAAGAACCCGCGCGCAAAGCGCTACCTGCTCCGCCTGGCGCCCGACGGCGCGGCACGGGTGACGGTCCCCCGCGCGGGCAACGCCGCGGAGGCCAGGCGGTTCGCGCTCCGCCATGCCGCCTGGCTGGAGCGCCAACTCCTGCGCCGGGCGCGTTCGCCGGGGCCGCCAGCGTCTTGGGCCGTTGGAACTGAAATCCTCTTCCGCGGCGAGCCGGTGCGGTTGGAACTGCAACCCGGTCCGGAGGGAACAGCGATCCGCTTCGCCGACCAGGTCCTCCCCGCTCCTCCCCCCGGGGAGGACCTGCGCCCGACGGTCGAGGCCCACCTGCAAAACCTCGCGATGCGCGAATTGCCCGCCCGCCTCTTGGAATTGGCGGCGGCCCATGGGCTCACCGTCCGCCGGGTCACCGTGCGAGCCCAACGATCCCGCTGGGGTTCGTGTTCAGCCCGGGGGACCATCTCCCTGAACTGGCGGCTGATCCAGACGCCTCCCCCGGTGAGCGACTACATTCTGCTGCACGAACTGGCCCACCGGCGGCACATGAACCACTCGGCGCGATTCTGGGCGGAGGTCGGGCGGTTGTGCCCCGGGTTCCCGGCCGCGGAGGAGTGGCTCAAGCGCCACGGCGGCCTGCTGCGCCACCCCGGCGGGCGGGATTAATGCCCCGGAGCCCGGCCGTTGGAGATCATGTAAAGCAGGCCGGCGAGGCCCAGGGAAACCAGCAGACCGGCCGCGAGGCACCAGACGAGGATGGTCCGGTTCTTGCGCCGCAACGCGCGCCCTCCCATCCCGGCGAAGAGATAGTAGCGCTCTTTTTCTTTGTTTTTGTCGAGGCCGAACATCGATTGGACCGCTCCACGCCAGCCCTGGGCGCGCGGAGCAGGCGCCAGCTTTCCGCAAACCCTGCCGGGCTGTCAAGGCGAACCCCAATGCGCTCCGCACCGCCCCCCTACCCTTGGGCGGTGTAGCCGAAGGCACGGCAGTAGGGTGCCAGGCGTTCCTGCAAGGGGGCAAACGCGGCGGCATAGCGTTCCCACCGCCCCATCGCCCGCCGGTAAACCGGCTGGGTGACGTCATGGTAGGTGGGCGCGTACAGCACCTTCCGGCGCGCGGTTTCGTAGAACCGGGCCTGCAAGGGGTGCCAGGCAAGACCGAGGAATTCCGTGACCCGGCGGCCCTCCACCTCGACGTTCTCCACCACGTCCTCGTAACGGGTTTCGATCCAGTCGAACCCGCCCAGGTCCCGGAGCCGCAACCAGACATCCATCAGGTCGGCATAGTGTTTGACCGTGCGCTCGAGGCTGAGGAAGTTGGCATTGGTCGCGTTGAGCATGATGTTCAGAAAGAAGCAGCTCAACACGACGTCGCGCGGGTCGCGCAGGGCGATGATGACCTTCAACTCGGGGAAAACCCGCAGCCAGAGATGAAGGGAAGCGGTCGGCGAGGGGTTCTTGTCCACCAGGACGCGGGCGGTCGGCGGACCGGCGATTTCCCGCAGGAGGCTCTGGAAATAGCGGTCGCGCAACGCCCCCCGGCGGCCGGCGGGCAGGCCTTCGAGCGCGGCCAGCGCCGCCTCGCCGCCGCGCTGCGGCATCACCTGGTTGATGACCTCATGGCCGACGGCCTCCGCCTCGTCGAACGCGAGCACCTCGGGGTGGGCATCGAGGATCTGCTCGATCAGCGTGGTGCCGCTCCGGGGATGGCCGCCCAGAAACGCGGGCTGCCAGGCGGCCGGCGGGGCGGCCTCCTGCTCACGCCACCGCCGGAGGGTGTCGGGCGTGAGCCGCGCCAGCAAGGCCCGGGCCTGCTGATCCCGCAGGTCGTAGGCCCGCTCCAGTTGGGCCACGTCCGTGATCTCGCGGACGATGGCCTTCGACTCGAGCAACCAGCGCATCGCTTCCTCGGGACGACCGAGTTGATCCAGCACCACGCCGAGCAGGTGGCGGGTGGCGTACTTCACATAGGGGTAACGCGGCCCGTCCTTGATCAGATCGCGCAAGGCGGCCTCCGCCTCCGCATGGGATCCCTTCCGGTGAAGGAGAAAGGCGCGGAAATAGCGCGCCTGATCATCCCGCGGGTACTTGGCCAGACAGGCTTGGACGCACGCCCACGCCTCGTCGAGGCGGCGCTCCTTTTCGAACCAGACGGCCAGCGAGATGCGGGCATCCACCGAGGAGCCGTCGGCCGCCACGGCCCGCTCGAAACAAGTCCGGGCGTCGTCGAGCCGCCGCAGCGCCTCGTACTGGCGGCCGATAAGCAGCAGCAAGTTGGAATTTCGGGGACCAAGGGCAAGGGCGCGCCGGTAGGCCTCATCCGCCTGCTGGTAGTCCAGCAGGCCGGCGGCGGCGTTGCCGAGCTCGAACCAGAGTTCAGCGATGCCCGGATGCCGGCGCGCCAACTCGCGATAGACGGCCATCGCCGCGGTGTACCTCCCCGCCAAAAGATTCCCCTGAGCGCTGCGCCAGAGCGCCGCCTCGCGCGGGCTCCGCTCGATGTCAAGCAGGGTGCCGGTCATGGGAGAATTGCTGCGGTCATCCGCCCTCCATTCTGACCGCAAGCGCGCGGGAAGACAAATGCGTTCCCGCCGACTCATCGGCTTGCTTTTCACCGCATCCTGAGGGGGCTCGCCCGCACCTCCGCCGCCGCCGAGGCTATGGCGGACAGGCCGGCCATCTCCCCCGAGAACTTGTCGTTAACCACATCTTCAGGGGGGCTTGGCCTCCTGTAGGCCCGGTGCCCCAACCGGGCGTCCCCCCACCGGGCGTCCCCCCACCGGGCGTCTTCCGCTTCCACCTCGAGCGCGATGATCTCGACATGACCCCCTTCGACCGGGCGGGCGGCCTGGGCCGGATGTTTCAGCTCTTCGGCTCCCAGGTGGACCCGTTGCTGGCGGGACTCGACGAGGCGGTGCCCCCCCGGCTTTTTAACGACAAGCCCGATGCTGTAGGCCGCGTGTCCCCACGCGGCGGCGGCTCGAATTCGCCGGGTGAGGGCACCTGGCCTACAACATGAGCAGCGCCTCTTCGCGCCCCAGAAACGGCCTGAACTGGCCGAAATCCTCTTCGCCGCGTAGCGGCGGCCCGATGGTAGCCGTGGACCTCGGTCCACGGTTCGGTGTCCAAGAACCCACCGCGTCGCGTAGCGACGCACGACCCGTTGTTCAAGTGGTGCGCTGACAATACGTTATGGCATTATAATCCGTGATCCGACACCACCAAGGATGTGGGTGATGGCAAGCTCTTGGGGGAAATGGCCGGCCTGCCGGCCGGAGGCCCGGCGAAGGCGGCGAGGACGGCGCGCCCCCGCCTTCCTTACCGGTGCCTGAAATAAAGGGCCATCGCCACCAGAATGACCAATTGCAGAAGGACGAAGCCGATGACCCAGGACAGCGGCGGGAAATACCGGCCCCAGGCCTGGGGGGCCTGCAGCCGCGAGTACCGGTCGGTCAGCTCGACCCGCTCGTAGTCGTCCAGTTCAGCCTTCATCGCGGCGGCCGAGGGGAACCGCCGGCGCGGGTCGCGTTCCATCGCATGGAGAATGACCTCCTCCAACACCGGTGTCAGGGCGGGGTTCGCCTTGCGCGGAGCGACCGGGTCGCCGGTCACCCGGGCGTTCATGATAACGTAGGCGCTCTCCCCGCCAAACGGAGGCGTGCCGGTGCACATCTCGTAGAGAATCGCCCCCAGGCTGTAAATGTCCGTGCGCTCGTCGCCCCGGCTGCCCCGGACCTGCTCCGGTGCCATGTAATCGGGCGTCCCCATCGCGGGGGTGAAACCGACGAAGGTGAGGCGGCGGGAGCCTTGCGAGCGGGCGATGCCGAAATCCATGATGCGGACCGACCCGTCGTTGCAGAGCATGATGTTCTGCGGCTTCAAATCCCGGTGCACCACCCCCTTCCCGTGCAGGTAGGCCAGCGCGCCGCAGACCAGGCTGGCGATCCGGACGGCGTCCGGCTCGGGCAGCGGATGAACGTTCCGGAGCAGGTCGCCCAGCGTCTGGCCCGGCAGGTACTCCATGGCGATGTAGGGCCGACTCTTGTCCTGCACCCGAATGATCCGGAGCAGGTTCGGGTGGTCGAGCTGCAAGCCGATCTCCTCCTCCCGCTTGAAGCGGTCGAAGCCGGCAGCGTCACTCTCGATCTGCAAGTGCGGCACCTTCAACGCCACCGCCGCGCCGGAGAGACGGTCCACCGCCTTGAACATCGCCGCCATCGCGGTCCGAGCGATCAGGTCGGTGATCTCGAATCGCGCATCCAGGACATCCCCCACGCCCAAATCCGACCCGGCGCTCCGGCCCGCCAGGGGGGAGGGACGGCCGTCGGGGGACTGCTCGACCTCCCACACCTGGATGATCTGGACCGAGACGTTGTCGCTCGCCTGCCGTTTCTCGGCCAGGCCGACCAGCCGCTTGCAGGCCTCGCCGGGGTGGTATTTGACGGCAGCGTCCAGGATCTCATCGTCAAGCAGCGACCCGTAGAGGCCGTCGGAGCATTGCAGCAGCAGATCGCCCGGGAGCAGCAGCTCGGTGCAATAATCATAATGGCAGACCGGCTCGTGGCCGAGACTCCGCGTCAAGGTCGAGCGGTGGGGGCTGGTCATCGCGTTGCGCTCCAGCAAAAGGCCGAGCTTCACCTGAAGCGCCGTGTAGGAATGGTCCGTCGTGAGGCGCCGGATCTTCCCCGCGCGAATCAGGTAGGACCGCGAGTCCCCGACATGGGCGACGCTGACCCGGTCGCGGCGGAAGATGGCCGCGTTGAGCGTGGTGGCCATCCGCTCCCGGGCGGGGGCGGCCTGAAAAACGCGGGCGGCCGCCGACTCGAAAACGAGGCGCAGAAGCTCCTGCTCGGGCAGCCCGGGACGGGCTTCGCGGAAGGCCGTGAGGGCGGCATCGACCGCCAGGCGGCTCGCCAATTCCCCGTTGCCCTCCCCTCCCACGCCGTCCGCCAGCACCGCCAGGCTCCCGGTCGACTGCCGCAGGGCAAAATCATCCGGCTCCCAAAACGCCACACAATCCTCATTCCGCTCGCGGACCGGCCCAGCGGTGGTGATCTGGTGGCACTTGACTTTCACTCTCCCCGAGTATCCAGGAAACGCCCGCTTTGGAAAGCCCGCGCTCCGCCGGCTTCCCCTACGAGAGCGAGCCGCTGCGGACGCCTCACCGGATCTCGTGCGATGCAGGTCTGGACTCCGCGGCGGGCTGTCGGCTGGCCAGGCAAGACCTCCCACCACCCACGCGGCCGCACCTTCGAAACGAGCGGAATGGTTCTCCCTCTCGGGGCTCGACAATTACCACATTCTTCCCCGCAGTCGGTGAGCGGCGTTTCTCCGCGCCCCAGAGCCGGCCTGCAACGGCCGAAATCCTCTTCGCCGCGTAGCGTCGACCCGATGGTAGCCGTGGACCTCGGTCCACGGTTTGGCGTCCAAAAACCCGCCGCGTCGCGTAGCGACGCACGACCCGTTGATCAACTCGCGTGCTGACAATATGTCATGGAAGCGGAATCCGTTGGCCGACATGGCCGCAGATGTGGTTAATGACAAGCCTGGGGGAAAGGGTGGGGGTGACGGCGGGCCTCCAACCCGATAAACTGCACATCCGTCGAGCTCCCCACCATGGAGACGTGGCTAACGACAAGCCCATCGGCAGGGCGAACGCTGGCGCGGGCGCCCCTCCTCACCCCCCGATCAGCCGCTCGATCCGACCCGCCCCCCGCCCCGGTTCCCAACGGCGCATTCGCTCCACCAAGGCCGGCAATTCGCGGCCGACCAGCAGTGTCCGGACCTGGGGCTCGTCGAGGAACCCCTCCTGGCAGAGGCTGTCGAGCCAGGTCAGGAGCGGGTCGTAAAAGCCTGCGACGTTCAGCAAGGCGACCGGCTTGTCGTGGAAACCGACTTGGAGCCAGGTGAAAACCTCGAAAAACTCCTCCATAGTCCCGATACCCCCGGGCAGGGAGAGAAAACCGTCCGCCAGTTCCGCCATCCGGCGCTTCCGCTCATGCATGGTCTCCACCACCACGAGGGAGGTCACCCCATCGTGACCCACCCCCCGCTCCGCCAGCCTGGCCGGGATGACGCCGATGACCTCGCCGCCGCCGGCGAGAGCGGCGTTGGCCACCCGCCCCATCAAACCAATGTTGCCGCCGCCGTACACCAGCCCGATGCCAAGCCGCGCCAGCAGCGCGCCGCATTCGGCGGCCGCGGCGGCGTATTCGGGCCGGGTTCCGGATCGCGACCCGCAAAAGACACAGATTCGCCTGATTTCACGCTTCAAGGGGCTCCATGAAACCGCAAGCCCGGCGGGTTGGCAAAGAGAATCAGCCCGGGGCGACCAGGCCCACCGGCTTGCCAACTCCACTGCGCTGGGGCAGATTGCGTTTGCCAATGGCGGCCAGACGCGGATGACCACCACCAAACAGTACGACTATCTGAACCGGCTGACGTCGATCTCCTCCGCGCCGTCGGCAGCGGCCGTGGTCAGTTTCGCCTACCAGTACAACTCCGCCAACCAACGGACCGCCGTGACGGGCAACGACGGCTCCTACTGGACCTACGCTTACGACCCGCTCGGGCAGGTCACCAACGGCTTCAAGTCCTGGGCGGACACTACCCTGGTCGCGGGCGAGCAATTTCAGTACGGCTTCGACACCATCGGCAACCGCACGAGGACGGCGGCGGGCGGGGACAGCAGCGGCGCGGGCCTCCGCACCGCCAACTACCACGCGAATCTGCTGAATCAATATACGAACCGCGACGTGCCCGCCACGTTCGACGTGCTCGGCCTCGCCCTGGCCACGAACACCACCGTGGCCGTGAACGGCCAGACCCCGTACCGCAAGTCCGAGTTCTTCCGGCAGCAGTTGAGCGTCACGAACACCAGCAGCGCCGTCTGGCAGTCCGTGAGCGTGACCGCCACCAACGCCGGCACCACCACGGGGAACGTGTTCATCGCCCAAACGCCTGAGCATTTCACTTACGACCTGGACGGGAACCTAACGAGCGACGGCCACTGGAGCTACACTTGGGACGCCGAGAACCGGCTGATCGGGATGACCAACATCGCCTCGACGGCCCCGGCGCAAGGGCTCGTCTTCGGATACGATTGGAAATGGCGACGCGTTCAGAAGCAGGTCTGGTACAACGGCTCCCTGACGAACAACGCAGTCTTCGCCTACGACGGGTGGAACCTGACGGCACGGCTGAACGCCACCAACAGCGGGCTCGCGCAGTCCTATTTGTGGGGCCTGGATCTGAGCGGCTCGCCGCAAGGGGCCGGGGGCGTGGGGGGGTTACTGGAACTCAACGACGCGGCAAACGGGAGCCATTTCGCTGCGTTCGATGGCAACGGGAATGTTGCTGCGCTAGTGGCTGCGGGCGGCGGGACGAATTCAGCCGCCTACGAGTACGGGCCATTTGGCGAAACCCTGCGCACCACCGGCCCGATGGCCAAGGTCAACCCGGTCCAGTTCGCGACCGCGTTTCAGGAAAATGAAACGCCACTCCTTTACTACGGCGACCGTTATGGCAATCCGGAGGTAGGAACGAGGCTAGGCAGAGTTCGGGGTGCTGCTTCACCCAACGACTACTCCACTCTTCAGAACGATCCGGTTTCGAGACCCCCGGTGTTGACAAAGCCGCCTCAGGAGATGCCACGGCTCGGGGGACAAACTGCCACTTATGCCAGTCCTGGTCCTTGCGGCGAAATTGGTTGGGGTATATACTGGAACATAAGTGGGCATGTTCCCACTAGCGGAGGAGTCGTTGTTCAACAGCTAACTATTTCATTCGAGGTTTTCGACTGTGCAACCAAGGTACAAAAACCAGCGAGTGGCTCTGGCAATACATCGAGTCCTCTTACGTACTGGGAGGCTTGGCCGGTACTCAACTCTGGACTGGTACCTTCTAATGGAGTCCAATTGGGCTCAGACGTGTTCCAGTTCCCGTCCCAGGGCGTCGGCACGTATGGCCATTTTAGTTTCGTTGGCTATGCTACCTATTATAACACGCCTCTCTCCAATGTGATTTCGCAGGGTGCATGGATGACTAACAACCCATCAACTTGGGCGCACGAGCTTTACTCAACAACTACTCCGCCAACTAACTTGGGATCCGGCTCAAACACGCTGATCCACCAACTGAAAGGAGCGTGGAATTGCTGCAACGGTTGCGAATCACTAACTAAACGTGAGCCGCCATTACTAGGCCCGTCGGCAGCACCTCCGCCGGCCTCCGCTGGGGCAACTCCATCACGCTGAAAACGCCAATACGACCACAACCCGCAGGATGCACCATGGAGAAGCGGAAACGAGTATTCATTGCTGTTATGGGCGTGGCTGTAGTGGTCGCAGTTTTCGGGGTGTGCCTGCCCCCAGCAGAACCCCGCTACCACGGCCGTTCTCTTTCCTCCTGGCTGGAAGATCCCGACAATTTTATTTCGGATGGCTTCGACCCATCGGCTGCGGGCGTACTCGCGGTTCGCGAGCTCGGCACGAACGCGATACCGACGCTTCTCCAATGGATCAGCTATGAACCGTCACCGATTCGCCAAAAGGTTAACAAACTACTGCAGAAACTTCCCGGGCCTCTGAAGCCGCGCAACGCCCAGATCGGGTGGTCGCGCGCCAACAACGCGGCAGCTGGATTCGCTATGCTAGGTTCGGAGGCTCAGGTAGCGGCTCCAGCGCTCGTGCGCTTGGCCCTTACATCTTCCGATCCGAATCGAGCCCAGCGATGCATCGACTGCCTCTTCAAGATGGGGCCAGAAGGGCTTTTGGGAATGTGTTCACTTATAACTAACTCTCAAGCCCTCAAGCAAACCTCCGCGATTTACCGAATTTGCGACATGGGAACAAACGCTGTCCCCGCTGTCCCCGCTCTTATTAAATGCTTGGAAGACAATGACGACGAAGTGGCTCATGCAGCCACGGTGGTCTTGGGCGAGCTCGCTCTGCTCCCGACCACCACGGTTCCGGCCCTCCAGAAAGCCCTCCAGACCGCCAACACTCATCGTCGCGCCTGGTTAGTTTCCGCTTTCTATCGGTTCGGGGGCGCGGCCAAACCCGCTGTACCGCAGCTTGTAGCCGCCTTGGTGGATTCGTCTAGTGACGTGCGTTTCCGAGCCACAAACATACTTCTCCATATAGCCCCCGAGGCCCTCACGAATGTGGCCGCACCATAAATTGGGGTTCATCGGCAAAGTTCCTGGCCGGGCGGCATTGCAGCCCCGCCATCATTGGCCGCACGCCTTCGGGACAGGCTCTAGCATATTCTCCAAGGAATAGCCAAATGCCCAAAGGATTCTCCATGCTTCTCCTTACTAGTGTTCTGTCATAGCAATACGTTGTAATAACCTGTTTTGTCTGGCAGACTAGCGCCATGGCAAGACCAATCAACATTTGCTTCGTCAGCAGAATCTGTGGGTAGGACGGGGTAGATCAGCGGCTTGGCGGCCGGAAGCGGGGTGAGTGTTCCGCTTTGGCCGTGGCTTGCGGCGGCATCGTGCGGGGGGCGGGCACCCGGCCCGGGCGTGAGCCGGGCCGGGGGGGATGCATCCGCTGCAATCCACGGACGGTCCGGCGCTCAGGTTGCACTCCTGCAGAGCCCTGTCCCCCGGGCCGCCCAGGCGACGGGAGCACGGGATCGGCTGGACGGGAAGGCCGCACGAGGGTTGAAAAAAAGCTGGTTCCCGGTTACGCATCGATGGGGCGGAGGAAAGCCGCCCCGCGAACCGGGACACCAGCGATGCAACTGCAAGTTAAGACACTCCTGAACGAGATTCAACATTTTGCCGGTTTTGTTTACCGGGACGTGCGGCGGGTGGCCGACCGGCAGGGCCGCACGCGGGACATCGAGATCGCGGTGGCGGCCCACGCCCGGATCGGCGGCCGCTGCTCGCGGTGCCGCCAGCCGGCGCCGCAGTACGACCGGCTGCCCGAGCGGCGCTTGCTGTTTGTTCCGCTGTGGGGGATGGTGACATGGTTTCTGTATGCGCCGCGGCGGGTGAACTGCCCGCGGCACGGGGTGGTGGTGGAGCACATCCCCTGGAGCAGTGACAAGCGCCGGGTGACACGGGCGATGATGGTGGCTGCTGAGACACCTGAATCCGAATGCTACGGAGAGGTAGACCCAGACTATCCTTTATGACAACTTCTCGCCTCAGAACCTATATCGGCGTCGGTGGGATAAGATGCGCTTGCCTAATTGCCGCATGGCTTGGAATTCTTGAGGCGCCTGCGTCAACGAATGACATTTTCCTGACTGGCATAATCCTCAACGGCGAAAATGTGTGCCCGATGGCAAACAGCTATTGGGCGTCATGGTCCCAGCTGCCTACGCCGAATGCATGGTCGCCGGAGGAACAGGCCCTTCCCATAGACTTGGCCGACGAAGTCCGACGAGGTGCCGCATTTCTGACGCGCACAAAAAGCATTACCAACTTCTTGTCCCTGGTCGACATCGAGATCAGGCGAGTTGTTCTCAGTGATCGGCTGGCCCAGGCGCACCAGAGGAGCCTGACTGATTTCAGCAACCAGTGGTTTTGTTGTTTCCGGTTCCGTCAAGACCGAAGGCGCGATCAGTTGCGCGGGCCCATTAAGTACGAGTACCTCGTTATGCTCCTGGACGGAACCTACGCCGCGGAACGTTCTCCATTAAGAAGCTGGGCCACCACCAATGCATTGCCTGCGCCGGCACAGCGGAGCGTGGTTCGGTCGCCCCCACCCACGCTTGTTAGTGGCGGTTCTTCCCCAGGCTTGATCGACTTGGGTGAAGCACTGAGCCGCCCAGACCTAAATCGCAAAGGACAGTGGAGTGCCGGCACGCCATTTCCTGTGAAGTTCCCGGATCAAGTGATCCTTCTAAAGCGACGATTGCACGAAGAATACCAAGCCCGCGAAGACTGCTTTCTCGCGCGAATTTGGATCACACAATACGGACCTCCACCTTCGTTGATCAGCCGCTCACCGCGCCTTTGGGATCAGCTCGACCCGTGGGTGACAGAATTTTGCTTCAACGAACCAGCGTCTCCATCCGGTGCCGCCTATCGTGTTCGTGTTCTGCTGGACGGGACCATTCTGGATGTTGCCAAAGTGCCGTAACGCCATGGGTCGGAACGCCGCGGAGATGCACCTGGCGGAGGTGATTGACTTTTGGCTTAGTAGCGGAATAGGGGTTCATCCGCGAAATGTGTACCTAATGTCGTAAAGTTGACCTTGGAGCGCTTTGCGGTGCATCTTGTGGGATCAACCAGAAACTGCTCGAACAAGCCTTCGGGGTAAGCCGAGATTACCGGTGTGCCCGTGTGGATACTCATTCGGGGTCAGTGCAGTTCCGCCTGGAACTCCAGCCCGAGGCACTCGTCTGCCCACGGTGCGGCACCACCTAGGCGGTCATCCGCAAGGGCCGGCGCTGCCGCGTCCTCCAGACCGTGCCGATCAGGCTCCGGCCGGTCTATCTGGTCACCGAGGTGCCCCGCTGCCTGTGCCGGGGCTGCGGCCTGATCTTCGAGCTCGCCCCCCCTTTGCCCGGGGGGCGGTGTGCTACACGCGCAAGTTCGAGGAGTCTGTCTCGCACCGGAGCCGCATGATGACCGCCGGGCCAGCCGGACGCGGGGCCGTGGCAAGGCGGTTGAATCCCGGAGGGATCCCCGAGATAAGCCCAATGCTTCAGCATTGGGTTGGTCGCAAACAATGTGACCAAGCCCCGGAGGGGCGGCCGAGCCGGTGTGGTCTCGGTCGTTCCTTCGGAACTCTCACCATTGGGACACCCTACCCAACGTTGAAACGTTGGGCTTAACCCGGTTTTCCGGGACAGAGGCCGCTTCACGTGCCGGGCTGCCCCCGGAGCTCGCCGGCGCCAGCCGGGTGCCACCATGCAACCAGCGGCCACGGGTGCGACCAGTACCTCCGACCAACCTCCCTCCGGCCTCAACGCCGGCACGGCCTTCGTCAGCGACTCATTCTCGTACGACCCCGCCTCCCGCCTGCAAACGGTGACCGACAACGGCAGCGGCAGCTCGGCCACCTACTCGTACCTTGCCAACTCGCCCCTGGTGGGGCAGATTGCCTTTGCCAACAGCGGCCAGACGCGGATGACGACGACCAAACAGTACGATTATCTGAACCGGCTGACATCGATCGCCTCCGTGCCGTCCGCAGCGGCGGTGGTCAGTTTCGCCTACCAGTACAACTCCGCCAACCAACGGACCGCCGTGACGGGCAACGACGGCTCGTACTGGACGTACGGCTACGACCCGCTCGGACAGGTCACAAACGGCTTCAAGTCCTGGGCGGACACCACCCTGGTCGCGGGCGAGCAATTCCAGTACGGGTTCGACACCATCGGCAACCGCACGAGGACCGCGGCGGGCGGGGACAGCAGCGGCGCGGGCCTCCGCACCGCCAATTACCACGCCAATCTGCTGAACCAGTACACCAACCGGGACGTGCCCGGGGCGTTCGACGTACTCGGTCTCGCTTTGGCCACGAACACCACCGTGTCCGTGAACGGCCAGACCCCGTACCGCAAGTCCGAGTTCTTCCGGCAGCAGTTGAGCGTGACGAACACGAGCAGCCCCGCGTGGCAATCAGTGAGTGTGACCGCCACCAACGCCGGCACGACGACCGGGAACGTGTTCATCGCCCAAACGCCGGAGCATTTCAGTTACGACCTGGACGGGAACCTGACCAGCGACGGTCATTGGAGCTACACTTGGGACGCGGAGAATCGGCTGATCGGGATGACCAACATCGCCTCGACGGCCCCGGCGCAAGGGCTCGCTTTTGGCTACGCTTGGAAATGGCGGCGCGTCCAGAAGCAAGTGTGGTACAGCGGTTCCCTGACGAACAACACCACGTTCCTTTATGATGGGTGGAACCTGACGGCACGGCTAAACGCCACCAACAGCGGGCTCGCGCAGTCCTATTTGTGGGGCCTGGATCTGAGCGGATCTCCTCAAGGGGCCGGAGGCGTCGGCGGCTTGCTGGAGGTCGGTGACACGGCCAACGGGAGCCATTTCACCGCGTTTGACGGCAATGGGAATGTGGCCGCGCTGTTCACGGCGGGCAGCGGAACGAATTCAGCCGCTTACGAATACGGCCCCTTCGGGGAAGTCATTAGGGCAACGGGGCCAATGGCCAAGTTGAATCCCTTCCGGTTCTCAACGAAATACGACGACGACGAAACGGACTTTTTGTATTACGGCTACCGGTTCTACAATCCATCCACAGGGCGCTGGCTGAACCGGGACCCCATTGAAGAATTAGGCGGAATTAACCTTTACAATTTTTGCGGTAACGCGCCATCCGGGAAAACTGATGATTTCGGCCTTTCAGGGGAGCTTGTCGGCTGTCCAGCATGTGTATGCAAAAAGGTAAAGTACGGAAAAGTACCTACGACGTTTAGTGCCTATCATGACAATCAAGGAAATGGGAACATTGGACTCACGGTGCCTTACACAATCGAAACTGAGGGGATCAATTCTCACTGCCACTGCAAGTATGTGGACAATGGATCAATCTCGGGAAGCGCGAAATTTGCAAATGGGCAGCAATTCTCCCCAAACACTACATGGAACAATAAAACTACAGACATACCATGCGCCAGCGGGTCCGACACTCCTGGATTCCAATTCACATTTCCACCAGGATTCGGATTCAGCGTGACTTTCACGATAAACTATAATTGGACCGGCACGGTGTCGTGCGAAAGCCAGTTTGGTCCGACGCTGACAGATTCCACGGGTATAAACGGCTCGTATTCGAGCAGCACGACGTGGAGGCCGACAAAGTGATTGCTCACAACACAAAAACGGCTTTCGGGCATCAGTTTATTCGGGGTCTTGAACTGTTTTTGAATGGTGTAATTATGTTGATAATGATGGGTAGTTTGGGTTGTAAATCGCAGTCCTCGGAGCGAAATGTCGAGTCAAAACCACTTCTAGCGATTTGGAATTCAAAAAACGCATCAGCTAAAGATCGAGCTGACGCGGCTAACAAATGGATACCCGCTGGAACTGATGGTGAAATGGTTCGTAATCTTCTTGGCGTACCAAAAGGCGGCTGGGACCATTTTCACGGACCATCTTTTAATGCCGACGGAAAGCTAATCGGTGCTGTTGATATTTGGCGATTGATTTACCCATATTCGACCAATCTCTCTGTAGCTTTGGTTTTCAATCCAGTTCCAAACTCGTCAGACTTTCGTGTTCTATTTGACCATGCATTTGTTTACGAAGCACCTGAGACCCTTACCACCAACCACCAGACATCGAATTAAATCGTTCGCCCGTTGCCCAAAGAGCGGGCCGCAAGCCCTTGATTTTCGGTTTATTCCGGGCTTTTCCAGCCTTTTCGCGGTCATCCCTTGGCAACGGGCGTGATGCCGATGAAGGCGACGTAGGGCTGGTTGCGCTCCAGTTCGCTGTAGCGTTTGGGCAGGATGCGGACGGCGGCCAGGTTGTTTTCCTGAAGCTTGTCGGCCAGTGTGCCGAGCCGCCAGCCGAGCATCTCCACGTCGGCGGTGGAAGAGACCAGGGCCAGTCTTTGCGGCGGGATGTCCTTGTCGTCCGCCGCGTCCGGGTTGGGTTCCAAGGTGTATTCGATCAACTGGCTGGTGCAAAAGGCGCGGCGCTTGTGTTCCGACAGGTAAAACTCGATGGCGGAGCAGTATCTGCCGGAGGTGGTGTAGCAGGAATCATCTTTGGTGAACATAGGCGTTAAATGTGAATGCCGCCGGAGCGGCGTTGTGAGTGCTGCTGGCGGCGCTGGGCCATCTCCCGGCGCAGCTTTTGACCGGGTGTTTCCTTGGCGGCGGGCGCAATCTTTTCGGCCTGTTTGACCGACTCGGTTTGGCCGGTTTTTTCGGCGACCGTTTCCTTTTGTTCAGCGGCTTCTGTTTGGTCGAGGCCGAGCCAGCGGCGCACGTCCTCGACGGCGGTGGCGAGCCGTTGCACGGTTGACAGTCGGGTCTGGCGCATCGGACGGAACCGGCGCACGGCCTGCAAATCTTCCGTCAACGACGGCGCAGCTTTTTCCTCCAGCCGTTCTTTGGGGATGAAACCGAGTTTGGCCAGGCCATCGCGCCGGCCCTGCAACTCGACGGCGGCCTTGCGCGCGTGCGAGTCGGTGACGCGGCGGGCGAGCAGATCGGCGTCATCGGTGAAGACGTGGACGCGCTCGCGGCCACGGGAAATCGAAACGTAAAACTGCTCGCGGTTGACAGCACCGAACGAGCGCGACGAGGCGACCAGTAAAACTTCGTCCACCGTCTTGCCCTGGGAACTGTGCGACGTGACGGCGTAGCCGTGGGTAAAGGGTAACCGTCCGGCGGAGCCGTCTTACGCTGAGGGGTGAGGGTGTGGCAGGATGGCAGGGTGAAACGACCATCATCAGCCTCCCGGACGC
>Ga0182030_10002307_pt1 | contig 40410 bp, 32 predicted proteins | sample 812S3MmetaG_FD_121299 | JGI IMG/M metagenome (GOLD analysis project Ga0182030, IMG submission 121299) | Permafrost microbial communities from Stordalen Mire, Sweden - 812S3M metaG (Illumina Assembly) | ecosystem: Environmental > Terrestrial > Soil > Wetlands > Permafrost | place: Sweden...
CGGGTCCTGGCTCCTCCCCGGGTTGCTGGCGCTGGCGGTGCTCGCGAACGGGCTCGCCTGCGCCTGGCTGGCGGCCCGCTACGCGTTGCGGGGGCGCCTGCTGGCGGCGCTGCGGGGCGAGTAGTCTCCGACGCTGGTTCCCGCCGTCCGGTTCCGGGCAACGAACAATTGAATTCCGCCCGCGGTTCGGCCACTGTATGGGGGTGAAACCGAAAAGGATTCGACTTTTTATCAAGCCCTACTGCGGCTGGTGCCACAAGGCCATCAAATGGCTCGACGCCCGTGGTGTGGCCTACGAGAAGGTGGACGTAATCGCGGACGAGGCGGCGTTCGACGAGATGATCCGGCTCTCGGGCCAGGAACTCGCTCCCGTGATCGAGGTGGACGGCAAAATCTTGGCGGATTTCGGGCCGGACCAACTGGCGGAGTTCTGGAGCGCCATCGAGAAAGAGGAGGCCCGTGTCGAACCTTCCTGAAGCGGCCTCGCGGCCCCGCATCCCCCCCTGGCTCCGTTTTCCGCTTCCGACCAGCAGCCGGTTTGGCCGGACGCATGCTCTCCTGGACGAACTGAAGCTCCACACGGTGTGCGAGAGCGCGAAATGTCCCAACCACTGGGAGTGCTGGAGCAAGGGCACCGCCACGTTCATGATCGGGGGCGACCGTTGCACTCGGGCCTGCCGTTTTTGCGCGGTGACCACCGCGAAACCGCTTCCGCTGGAGACGGACGAGCCCGACCGGGTCGCCGAGGCGACGCACCGGATGGGCCTCCGCCACATCGTGATCACCGGGGTGGCCCGGGACGATCTGGCCGACGGCGGGGCAGGCCACTTCCGCCGCACCATCGAGGCGGTCAGGGCGCGCAACCCGGGCATCATCATCGAGGTTCTCACCCCTGATTTTAACGACCAAGACGACGCCCTCGGCGAGGTCCTGGCGGCGGCACCCCATATTTTCAACCACAACTTGGAGACAGTCCGGCGTCTGACCCCCGAGGTGCGGCATCGCGCCACTTACGACCGTTCGCTCAGCGTGCTGCGCAAAGCGAGGGCACGGTCTGGAAAGGGCCTCCACACCAAGTCCGGATTGATGCTTGGACTGGGGGAGACCGAGGCCGAGGTTTTCGAAGCCCTGGGCGACCTGCGCTCGGTGCGGTGTGACATCCTCACCCTGGGGCAGTACTTGCAGCCGACGCTGCACCACCTGCCCGTGCGGGCCTATGTGTCGCCGGAGCAGTTCGGGGCATACGGCGCCCGCGCGCGCGAGATGGGGTTCGCCCATGTGGCGAGCGCGCCGATGGTGCGAAGTTCCTACCACGCCGACCAGTTTCACCCCCCCGAGTCCCCCCAACCCTGAGTCCCATCATGCCTTTCCAATTCCGCCGCGGCGCCGCGGCATGGCGCGCCGCCTGCATCCTCGTTATGAGTTCACCCCTGTTCGCCGCCACCACCCCGGAGCGGAGCACGCTTCCCGAGGCCACCAAATGGGACCTCTCCCTCATGTACGCCACCCCGAAGGACTGGGACGCGGACTACGCCGCGATCGAGGGGATGATCGGCGATTTCACCGCTCGCAAAGGGGCGGTGGGACAGTCGGCCGGATCACTGGGCGCGGCCCTGGCACTGCGGGACAAAATCAATGTGCAGTTGGAGAAGCTCTCCGCCTACGCCTCGATGCGCCGGGACGAGGACATGCGCCAACCGGACACCCAGGCGCTCTTCAAGCGCAGCCAGACCATCTCGGTGAAGTGGGACGAGGCCTCCTCCTGGTTCCAACCGGAGTTGCTGCGCATCCCGGAGGAGACCTTGCGCGGCTGGTTGCAGGAGCCCGCCTTGAAGGTTTACGGGCATTTCTTTGACGACCTGCTCCGCAGCAAGGCCCACATCCTTTCGGCCCGCGAGGAGGAGATTCTCGCCATGGCCGGGAAGGCGACCGAAGGGACCACCGAGGCTTTCGGGCTGCTCAGCAACACGGAAATGCGGTGGCGGAGCGTGAAGGACCCCGGGGGGCGCGAGGTGGAAATCACGAGTTCGTCCTTTGTGCAGGCGATGTACTCCAAGGACCGCCGTTTCCGCCAGGACGCGTTCAACGCGCTGTACGGAACGTTCGCGGAGGTGAAGAACACGCTGGCCGCAACGCTCGGCGGAGCGATGGAGCGCGACTGGTTTTACGCCAAGGCGCGTCATTACCCGACCAGCCTGCACCGCGCCCTCGACGCCGAGAACCTGCCCCCGGACGTTTATGACAACCTGGTCCGGACGGTGAACGACCACTGCCAACTGCTGCACCGGTATGTGGCGTTGAAGAAGCGGGTGCTCAAGCTCGACACCGTGCACTTCTATGACCTCTACGTGAACCTGGTTGATTTGCCCGAGCGCCATTACACGTTCGAGCAGGCCAAGGGCCTGGTGTTGGAAGGGGTCGCGCCGTTCGGTCCGGAGTACGTGGGGATGATGAAACGGGCGTTCGATTCCCGCTGGATCGATGTTTATGAGAACAAGGGCAAGCGGAGCGGCGCCTACAACATGGGCACGTACCTCTCCGCTCCGTATGTGCTGCTGAACTTCAAAGGCACCTTCAACGATGTTTCGACCGTGGCCCATGAGCTGGGCCACGGGATGCAGAGCTGGTTCGCCAAGGAGAGCCAGCCGCCGGTCTATGCCGGCTACCCGATGTTCACCGCCGAGGTCGCCTCCACCGCCGGCGAGATCGTCTTCAAGCAGTTCATGCTGGATCAAACCCGTGACCGCAAAGAGCGCGCCTTCTTGATCAACCAGATGCTGGAAGACATGCGGGCCACGATCTTCCGCCAGACCCAGTTCGCCGAGTTCGACCGCGCGGCGCACACCCTGGTCGAGCAGGGGGAGCCCGCGACGGCGGAGTCGCTGATGAAGATCTGCCACGAGCACTATGTGAAGTATTACGGGCCGGATTTCGCCATCGACGCCCCGTTGGACGTCGAGTGCCTGCGCATCCCGCACTATTACCGCGGGTATTACGTCTATCGGTATGCCGACAGCTATTGCGCCGCGGCGGCGATCGCCCGGCACATTCTGCGCCAGGAGAAGGGAGCCCGGGAGCAGTGGATGAAGTTCCTCCGGGCGGGGAACAGCATGTACGCCATCGACATGCTCAAGGTGGCAGGGGTGGACATGACGACGCCGAAGCCGATCGAGGACGCCATGGCGCTGTTCGAGAATCTGCTGAACGAACTCGAACGGCTGCTGTGACCGCCGGCCCTTCTGGATGTTGAACCTCAACACGTTGAACCCGCAGCAGCGGCAGGCTGTGGAGGCGGTGCGCGGGCCCGTCCTGATCCTGGCCGGCGCGGGGACGGGGAAGACCCGGGTGATTACGTTCCGGATCGCCCACATGATCGCCGCGGGGATCCCGCCGGCCCAGATCCTGGGCGTGACCTTCACGAACAAGGCGGCCCGGGAGATGCGGGAACGTGTAAACCAGTTGATCCCGCGGCCGCGGCGATCCGCCGCGCGGCGGGATCCCGCCGCCGAGGCCGCGACCCGTCCCACCATCTGCACGTTCCATTCCCTGTGCGTGCGGATTCTCCGCGAGCACATCGAGAAGCTCGGCTACAAGCGCCAGTTCGTGATCTATGACGAGTCGGAGCAGCTCGGCGTGGTGCGCAAGGTCCTGTCCCACCTCTCCGCCAAGGGGGAGAAGATCGAGCCCGGCGCGGTGCTCTCGGTGCTGAGCCGGTTCCGCAACGCGGGCCGGGCGGGCGCCGGGTACATCGACCCCGAGACCCGGGTGCTGGCGAGCCTGGTCCTGCCCCGGTACGAGTCGGCCCTCCGGGCGTGCAACGCAGTGGATTTTGATGACCTGATTCTGCTGACGCTCCGGCTGTTCCGCGAGCACCCCGACGCCCTGGCCGCCTGCCGGGCGAAGTATGGCTATGTGATGGTGGACGAGTACCAGGACACCAACGGGTCCCAGTTCGAGCTGGTGCACTCCCTGACCCGCGAGCACCGGAACTTGTGCGTGGTGGGCGACGACGATCAGAGCGTCTATGGCTGGCGGGGGGCGGATCTCTCGAACCTGCTCGACATGGAGCGCCACTTCCCCGAGGTGAAGGTGGTCAAGCTGGAGCAGAACTACCGGTCGACCAACACGATCCTCGAGGCCGCGAACGCAGTGATCCGGCTCAACTTGCAGCGGCGGGGGAAGCAGCTCTGGTCGGACAAAGGGCGGGGGACCCGGATCGTCCTGCGCACCTTTCCCAACGACGAGGAGGAGGCGCGCGGCACGGTCGAGCGGATCGAGCACGATCGCGTCACCCGCCGGGTGCCCTGGTCGCAGCAGGCGATCCTCTTCCGGACGAACGCGCAGTCCCGCCCGTTGGAGGCCGCCCTGCGCCAGGCGGGGGTCCGCTACCAGTTAATCGGGGGCCAGAGCTTTTTCGATCGCCGGGAAGTGCGGGATTTTCTGGCGTATTTGAAGACTTTCCTGAATCCGCACGACGACACCAGCCTGCTCCGGATCGCCAATGTGCCAGCCCGCGGGCTGAGCGATGTGACCATGGAGCGCCTGGTCGCCGCCAGCCAGGAACGCAAGTGCTCCGTGTTCAGCGTCATGCGGAACCCGGCGGTCACCACCACCTTCGTCGCGCGCACCCGCGAGAGCATCGAGGCCTTTCTGGCCTTCATCGAGGGGACGAAGGCGGTGCTGCTCGCACCGGGCGCCCCGGCCGCCGGGGCGATGCAGGACTGGGCCCTGCGCTTCCTCGAGACCACCGGCTATTTCAACGACGTCCGCCGGAACGAGAAGAACGCCGAGGTGGCCGAAACCCGGATCCGGAGCCTCAAGGAGATCGCCGTGACCCTGGAGGGCCGCGGGGAGGCGGACCAGACCGGCTTTGACCGCCTCCAGACCTTCCTGGAAGAGGTGACCCTGGATTCTGACCGCGAATCGGAGCAGGAGGATCCGGGGGACGTGGTGACCTTGATCACCATGCACAGTTGCAAGGGGTTGGAGTTCCCCCACGTGGCGATCGTGGGGCTGGAGGATGGGCTGCTGCCGCACTCGCGGTCGCGCGAGGAGGGGACCCTGGACGAGGAGCGGCGGTTGTTCTACGTTGCGCTCACCCGGGCCATGCAGACGCTGGTGATCAGCCACTGCGCCACCCGCAAGAAGTACGGCAAGCCGATCACCTGCACCCCTTCCCCCTTCCTCAAGGACCTGCCCCCGGAGCTGGTGGAGGACGGCGATGAGACGGCCCGGCAGCCGGTGACGGTGGGGACCGGCAAGAGCCTGTTCGACGCCATGCGGGCTGCTTTACAATCTGAACCGGATCACGCACCTTAGGGCAAATGGTGCGAAATTGGACAAGCGCGGTGCTGGCCGGGTGTGTCACGGCCCTGGCGGCCGACTGGGGCGGTGGCGCGAGCGCGCAGGAAAGCGCCGCCTTCCGCGAGGCTTACGGCTTGATTCGGTCGCATTTGGTGGGGGTGACGCCGGCGGATTTGGATCGCGCTGCGATCGACGGCTTGGTTGGCGCCCTGAGTCCCAAGGTGGCCTTGGTGAAGGCTGGCAGCCCGGCTCCCACCAACCTGGCCGCAGTGAGCCAGTCCTCCGTTTTCGACGGCTCCGTGCTCTACGTGCGGGTGGCGGCGGTCTCCCCGGGGCTGGCACCCGCCCTGCGCCAGGCCTGTTCGCAATGGGGGGCGAGCAACCAGATCCAAGGCGTGGTGCTCGACCTCCGGTTCGCCGCCGGCACTGATTACTCGGCGGCCGCCGCGGCCGCACGCCTGTTCGTCAAGGGGGACCGCCCACTCATCAATTGGGGCGAGGGTGTCGTGCGGTCCGGCAACGTCACCAACGCCATCGGACTGCCGGTGGCCATCCTGGTGAACCGGGCCACGTCGGGAGCGTCCGAGGCCTTGGCGGCAATGGTCCGCGACGGAGGGGCCGGGCTCCTGCTCGGGGCGCCCACCGCCGGGCAGGCTTTTGTCTTCGAGGAGTTTCCCTTGTCCGGCGGCGACCGCCTCCGAGTGGCCACGGGGTCAGTGAAGATGGGCGACGGGGCCGCGCTGGCCGGGGGGGTGAACCCCGACATCCTGGTGGAGGTGCCCCCGGCGGAAGAGCGGGTGCACTACGCCGACCCTTACAAAGCGACCGCCGTCGGCACCGTGGTCACGGGGGGGGGCACCGGAACCAACAACGCCCGCCGGGTACGGTTCAACGAAGCTGAGCTGGTGCGCGAGCGGCGCGAGGGTGCCTCGGCGGACGATGGCGCGGCCCGCGGACGGAAACCCGAACCGGAGGTCCTGCTCGTGCAGGACCCGGTCTTGGTCCGCGCCCTTGACCTGCTGAAGGGGCTGGCGGTGGTGCGGCAGGGCCGGTCCTCATCCGCGCCCGGGTCGGCAAACCCTTGATCACCCCGTTCCGCCCGCCGTTTTCCTCATGAAAACTGTCCTCTTTGTCTGCACTGGGAACATCTGCCGGAGTCCCATGGCGGAAGGATTGTTCCGGCATGCCACGGAGGGGAGGGCGGGTTACCGGGTCCTCTCGGCCGGGTTGGGTGCGGTGGATGGGCAGCCCCCCAGCACGCATGCGGTGGAGGCGCTGCGACAACTGGGCCTCGACATCTCGAAGGTGCGAAGCCGGGCGCTGACGCGCGATTTAGTGGCGCAGGCCGATTACATTTTTGGCATGACGCACCACCACACGGACACGGTGTCGCTCCTCTATCCGCAGGCCGCCGAGCGGACTTTCCTGGTGCGGGAGTTCGACGAGACCCTGGATTCCTTCGACAAGGACATCAGCGACCCGATTGGCGGTCCCCTCGAGGTTTACACCGAGTGCCGGGATCAAATCGAACAGGGCATCGCCTCCTTGCTGGTGTTCCTGGAGCAGGGCCGGGCGGGCCAGGGCGGCACGCCGGCCGTCGTGGCGCTGGGGGCCGATCACGCCGGGTTCGCCCTCAAGGAGCAGTTGCGGGAGCACCTGCGGCGGGAGGGGGTCAGTCTGATCGACTTCGGGACCAACTCCGCGGAGTCGACCGATTACCCCGACTTCGCCTACGCGGTTGGGAAGGCAGTGGCGCTGGGGCAGGCCCGGCACGGCGTGCTGGTCTGCTCGACGGGCATTGGCATGTGCATCGCCGCGAACAAACTGCCCGGGATCCGCGCCGCCCTGGCCGGCAATGAGGAGACCGCCATCCTTTCCCGCCAGCACAACCACGCGAACATTCTCTGTCTGGCCGCGAAAACCACGCCCCTCCGCGAAGCGGTCCGGACCGTTGAGGCGTTTCTCAACACCGGCTTCGAGGGCGGGCGCCACGAACGGCGCGTCAATAAAATGGAAACCCACATCACCCCCCTTGACCTGCACCTCCGCGCGGTCGATCCCGAGATCGCCGCCTGCATCGAGCACGAGCGCCTGCGGCAACAGGAGAACATCGAGCTGATCGCCAGCGAGAACTTCACCAGCCCCGCCATCATGGAGGCCCAAGGCTCGGTGCTCACGAACAAATATGCCGAGGGCTACCCGCGGAAGCGGTGGTACGGAGGCTGCGAGAACGTGGACTCGGTCGAGCAACTGGCGATTGATCGCGCCCGCAAACTGTTCGGCGCCGACCACGCCAACGTCCAGCCCCACTCCGGCAGCGGGGCCAACATGGCGGTCTATTTCTCGGTGCTCAAACCGGGGGACAAAATGCTGACCATGGACCTTTCGCATGGCGGCCACCTCACGCATGGGAACCGGGCCAACTTCTCGGGGAAATTCTTCGAGATCGTGCACTATGGCGTGCGCCGCGAGGACGAGCGCATCGATTACGATCAACTCGCGGCCCTAGCGCGGCAGCACCAACCCCGCATGATCACGGTCGGCGCGAGCGCGTATCCACGGATCATTGACTTCGAGCGGTTGGGGGCCATCGCACGCGAGGTCGGCGCTTACCTGCTGGCGGACATCGCCCACATCGCGGGCCTCGTCGCCACCGGGCTGCACCCCAGCCCCGTGCCCTTCGCCGACTTCGTCACCACCACCACCCACAAGACCCTGCGCGGGCCCCGGGGCGGCTTGGTGCTCTGCAAGGAGAAATACGCCAAGGACATCGACTCACAGACCTTCCCGGGGATCCAGGGGGGACCGCTGATGCACGTGATCGCCGCCAAGGCGGTTTGCCTGCTTGAGGCGGCCCTTCCTTCCTTCCGGGTATATCAGAGCCAGATCCTCGCCAATGCCCTGGGCCTGGCGGCGGGCATGACCAGGAACGGGTTCCGCCTCGTCAGCGGCGGGACGGACAACCACCTGATGCTGGTGGATGTCGGGGCGCGGAACCTCACCGGGAAGGAGTGCCAGGCCGCCCTGGACGAGGCCGGCATCACCGTCAACAAGAACACCATCCCTTTTGAGACGCGTTCACCGTTCCAAGCCAGCGGCATCCGGCTGGGGACCCCGGCCGTCACCACCCGCGGGATGAAGGAGGCCGAGATGGCCGCCATCGCGGATATGATCTCGGAGGTGCTGCTGGACCCCACCAACCCGGAAACCCGGACCAAGGTGAGGGGCCGCGTGCGCGAGCTGACCAGCCGGTTCCCGCTGCCGTACTGATGCGGGGATGGGGCCGGGCGGCCGCCGGGCGCCCAAAACACAAAAACCCCGCCTTGAGGCGGGGTGGAAAATCGGCCGGAATCCCCTTGGAAGGGGGTGTGATTACGCGGTTGCGGGTGCCGCAGGGGCGGGGGACGCAGGCGACGACGGGGGCGTGGGACCCTTGGCGTTGGTTTTCTTCCGCTTGAGGTATTTTTCGCGCCGTTGCCGTTTCTCCGCCTTGTTGTATTGTTTGCTCATATCTGTCTTTACTAGACCGCTGTTTTGCTGTTGGTTCTCCAATATGATGTTTCGACCGGGGTGGTTCAATCTCAATCTGGCGGCCCTGTCCGGCCTCGTCGTCGCCCTGGCGTCCTGCGGCTGCAGGTCTTCCGCGCCAAGCAACGACAAGATCCTCGCCACCGTTCGCGTTCACATCGAGGCGAATGCCGATCGCTCAAACCGGACCACCGAAGTGCCAGTCTATCGGGCCAGCCCGGTGCTTGTCAATGTGGAGACGACCCCCGTGGTCACTGAAATGGCGGTGAGCGAGGCGCGGGTGGTGGACACCGTGGGAGGCTTCGCCCTGCGGATCGCCTTCAACCATGAAGGCCGGTTCCTCCTCGAGCAGGCCACGGCCGAGAACCGGGGCCGCCACTATGCTGTTTACTGCCAGTTCCCCAGCCTCCAGGACCCCACGACCACCCAGGGCCGCTGGCTGGCTGCCCCGGTCATCACCACCCGTCTCACGGACGGGGTGCTGATGTTCACGCCCGACGCCACGCGCGAGGAAGCCCATGAAATCGCCCTTGGTTTGAACCATGTGGCCGCCCGGAACGGGAACGCGCCGGCAGACGGCAAGACTTTCTAGACCCCCTCAAATCACCACAACTCCTCCTCCGATATGACCAAGCCAACCTTGACCCAAGCAATGAGGGTCGCGCTGCTGCCGCTGATCCTGGCGCTGGGACCCGCCCGCGCCGGTGCCGGAACCACCAACACCAATTACTGGGTCCAGCCGGTCACCCTCACGCTCAACGCCTACGTGCAGGTCGGCCCCAATGTGCTCGACGGGGTGCTGCCCACCAAGCAGTTCCTCGCCTTCCTGAGCGGGCTGACCAATTCTGAAATCGTGACCGGCACCAACTACACCACCACCGCCACGGTGACCAACTCGCCTTTCCTGCCCACCAACTCTTTCCCCGCCACGGTTTCCCTCACCGATGATTATGTGGTGACATACGCGGGTTTCTCCTTCACCAACAACGTTTCCTTCACGAACCCGGTCGTCCTCACCCGGACAGGCGCCGCCAACCCTTCCTACACCTTCAGCAACGCCGTGCCGCTCGCGGCGGGCGTCACGGCCTATCTTTTCCCTTCAGCGCCGGCCGCGCAACTGACCGCCACCCTGGTCACCACCAACGGGCCGGGCACCGTATTCTCGCTCTCCGGCACTCTTGCCGCCGGCGAGCCCGTGTACGGCACCAACCCGAACTTTGCCGCCCTGTCAGGCGCCAAGCTGCTCTTGAAAACACCGCTGGTCGTGTCCATGACCAGTTCCAACACGAACATCACCTTTCTAAGCGCCATCTTCGTGGTCCGGACTGGGTCGGGCACCAAGCTGGTGGACACCCCGGTGAACACTTTCTTCCACCTCGGGTCCACCTACATCTCGGTCACGCAGTCGGTGGGCAACCTCACGACCGGGAGGCTGGCCTTCGATGAGGTGGATTTTACCACCCTGCAGGGAACTTCCTTTAATATGATCGGCTTCGACGAGCAGACCATCGGCCACGTGACCTTGAAGAGCAAGATGGTGGTGACCGGGGTGGTCACCCAGCGGAAGATGACGGTTTCGAATTACCAAGGGCAGTTGACGGGCAAAATCGCCGACGCCACCTTCCAAGGCGACACGGCCGTGGTGAACGGCACGATTATCTTCGGTCAGGGCACCGCCGAGTGAGCGTCTGAAGACGGGGGGTGGGGTGTGGCGTGCCCCTGCCAGGGCGCGGCGCCAGCCTGGGTCAGGGCGCGCAGGTGTGCGGCCAGTTCAGATGCCTGGGCGGGCCACGCAAAGCCGGTGTCGCCACCCGCGGCCAGGTCGCGCACCTTGGCGACCATCTGGGGCGCTTCCAGGCGCACTGTGGCGCGGGCGTTCGTCTCCTGCGCGCGTTTGAACTGCTTGTCTGACTTCGCCGCCACCAGGGGAAAATCGACCGCCAGGCCTGCCTCGCGCAAATGCTGGATGCACCGCAGCGATTCCAGGCGCAGGTGCTCCGCCTCAATCAGGAAAAACACCCCCGCTCCCTGGCTGAACTTGGGCAGCAGCCCCCGGGCCTTGAGGAGTTCCAGCAGCACGACGTCGCCCATGCCGAAGCCCAGGGCGGGGAGGTTCACCTTGTTGCCGCTGATGAGCTTGACCAGGTTGTCGTAGCGCCCGCCGCCGGCGATGGCGCGCAACTCGCCCGCGCGATCAAAGGCCTCGAACACAATCCCCGTGTAATAAGCCAGGCCGCGGATGACGCCGTAATCCACCTTCACATACTGGTCGAGCCCGCGCGCGGCCAGGTTGCCCAGGATGTTCTGGAGCTCGGGCGTGGGAGCCCCCTGGTCAATGAACGCGCGCACCTCCTCGTACGAGAAGCCGAGCGCGGCGAGCTTCGCGCCGCTCGCTTCGGGAGCGTCCCGTTCCAGCTTGTCGATCGCCTGGTAGAACTCGTACTCCCGGGCGGGGTCGCCGTTGTGCCAGGTGTAAAAGTCGTGCCAGGCGTTCCGGCTGCTGAGGCGGACCACAAAATCCTTCTCCGTCAGGCCGAAGGCGCGCAGGCTGTCAACCATCAGCGAAATCAGCTCGGCGTCGGCGGCCGCGTCCTTTTCCCCCAGGATGTCGGCATTGAACTGGAAGTGCTCCCGCAGCCGGCCCTTCTGCTGGCGCTCGTAGCGGAAAAGCTGGGGGAGGGCGAACCACTTGGCTGGTTTCTTATAGTTCCGCTCGTGGGCGGCGAACATCCGCGCCAGGGTCGGGGTCATCTCCGGCCGCAACGAGACCTCCCGACCGCCCTTGTCCTGGAAGTTGTAAAGCTGCCCGACGATCTCGTCGCCGCTCTTGGTGGTGAACAAATCCAACGGTTCCAACGGCGGGCCGTCGTACTCGCGGAAACCGTACCGGTGCGCGGCCCCGCGCCAGGTTTCGAAGATGTATTGGCGAGCGTCGGCGCTCCACAAATCCGGCTGCGGCAACGGCTCGGGGTAGAAATCGCGAAAACCAGGCAAACGTTCCATAGAAGCCGCGACAGCATAGGGGAAGCGCCCCGGAAGGCAACCCAAATGGCGCGGCGCCGCAGACCCGGCGCTCCTCACCCCGCAGCGGCCCAAGCCAGCCCGTGGCTGGCACGAACTACGGTTGTTCCGAGGGGAATTTCCTGGGCTTGGCTGACCCTCCCTTGGCGGCCGGCCCCCCGGGCAGGAGCTTCAGCACCTCGATCCGCATCTCCTTCCCCGGCTTGAACCGGACCACGGAACGGGCCGGGATCACCACTTCACGCGTGGGTGCCTTGGGGTTCCGGCCGGTGCGCTCCCGGCTCACTTTGACTTCGAAAACCCCGAAGTTCCGCAGTTCCACCTTCTCCCCCTTCGCCAGGGACTCCACGATGCAATTCAGCGCGCGCTGAACGACGTCAAAAACCTGGTACTGGGTCAGGCCGGTGTCCTCGCCGATGCGGAGAACCAAATCTCGTTTTGTGAGCGTCATAGGTTTGCAGCTTTAGGGCCGACAACCCGTCGGTTTGATCGGGTATAAACCCGCCGCCGGGATCGGTCAAGTGGAATTGCCACGGCAGGTTACGTAAGTTTTGGCCCGGCCCGCGCGAATTACGGCGAAAAACACGCAACGGGCTTGACATCCTTCCGAAACTGTCATATAGACATAGGACAGTAGGCCAACTGGAACACCTATGATGCTGCAAATTAACTTCAAGTCCGGCAAACCGGTTTACCTCCAGGTGGTCGATCAGATCATGGCCGCCGCCGCCTCCGGGGGCCTGCGCGCCGGCGAGGCACTGCCTTCCATCCGGCCGCTGGCCGAGGAACTGCGCGTCAACCGCAACACCATCGCCAAAGCCTATGGCGAACTCGAGAGCCAGGGAGTCATCGAGATCATCCCTGGCAAGGGGTGTTTCCTCCGGGCCCAGGAATCGCCCTTGAAGAAGGAAGCCCGCCGGAGCCTGCTGGCGCGCCAAATCGACGAGGCGGTCGTGCTGGCGCACCACCTCCAGTTTTCCGCCGGTGAGTTTCTTGAACTGGCGGGCGAGCGGGTCCGGCTGATGGACGAGCGCAAGCGCGTGAGCGACGAAAAAGCCGGGGCCGCCTCATGAACTGTCACCCCTTTGCCGAGCCCAACACCCTGAATCATCCCTTATGAGCGCACCCAAACCCGTGATCGAAATCGACCACCTGGCCTACGCCTATGGCTCATCCGAGGCAGTGCACGACCTCAGCCTGAGTGTCGCCCCGGGGCGCTGCTACGGCCTGTTCGGCCGCAACGGTGCGGGCAAGACCACCACGATGAAATGCCTGCTGGGCCTGCTCCGGCCCCGCTCCGGCCGCGTCCGGCTCTTCGGCCTGGACCCGGTGGCGGACGAGGTCGAGGTCAAGCGGCGGCTGGCCTACGTGCCCGATCAAGTGGCGTTTTATCCCTGGATGAGCATCCGCGAGACGCTCGACTATCTGGCGTCCTTCCGGCCGCACTGGAACCGCGACGTGGAGCGGGGCCTGCTTGAGCGCTTCCAGCTCGACCCCGGCCAGCGGGCGGCGGCGCTTTCCAAGGGGCAGCGGACCCAGGTGGCGCTGGTGGCGGCGGTGAGTCCCGAGCCCGAGCTGCTGCTGCTGGACGAGCCGACCTCGGGGCTGGATCCCATCGTCCGGCGCGAGTTCATCGAGACCGTCATCGGCGCCTACCAGGAGGGGGACCCCTCGCGGCGGACCATCCTGGTCTCGACGCATTTGATCAGCGAGTTCGAGGGGCTGATCGACGAGTTCATGATTGTGGATCGCGGACGGAGCGTGATGCACATGGAGGCGGACGCGGCCCGCGAGCGCTTCCTGCGCCTGCGGGCGCGGCTCCCGGGTGCCGCGCCAGCCGCAGGCTGGGGGCCGGTGTTGCGCGCCCGGCAGGAGGGAAGGGATGTCGAGTTGCTCGTCGATGGCAACGGGGCGGAGGCGGCCGGAATGCTCCGGGCGGCCGGGGCGGAGTCGGTGACCTCCGAATCCCTCACGCTCGAGGAGGTTTTCGTGGCCGCGATGCAGGCACCGAGGCCGGAACAGGAGGCCAAATGAACCCCCGGCTCCTCAAGGAATGGCGGATGCTGCGCACCGAGACCATCGCGGGGGTGGCGGCGGCAACGGCCCCCCTGTTGGTGCTCCTCCTGGTGGCCGGCCCGGTGCGGGTGGTCTCCGAGGACATGGCCGGCCTCCTGCGCACCGTGGCGGTGATGTTCTTTTGTGTCGTGGTCTGTTTCCTCGCCGCGGGGAGTTTCGGGGCGGAATTCCAGCACCGCACCATCGGGCTCCTGCTGGTCCAGCCCGGGGCCCGGTTCCGCGTCTGGCGGGAGAAAACCATGTGTCTGTGGACCATGGCCGCGATCGTGGGGGCCGCCTGGCTGGGGCAGAACGCGGTGCTCGTCTGGTTCCTTCGCAGCCACGCCGCCGCCGCGCAGGCGGGGCCGGATCTTCCGGACTTCCTGCTGGCAGACGGGGACTTGCTGAACGCCATCATCGGGTTTGTGGCCGTCGTGGCCGCCACCCCGTTCTTCACCCTTTCCACCCGATCGACTCTGGTCGGGGCTTTCCTCGGGCTGACCACCCCGTTCCTCCCGCTGGCGGCCTGGATGGCCTTCTGGCTGGTGACGTGCGAGATCAGCGGCGACGGGAGCCTCGAGGCGCGAATGCTCGGTCTGGCCGAAACGGTGTTCCGGTTTTCCACCCCGGCGATCTCCGCTTGGTTCTGCTGGCTCGGCTGGCGGCATTTCCGCCGTCTTGAACTTCAAGACCTGTCCCCGGCCGCCGGGGCGAGTTTGGGGTGGCCGCGGAAGTGGGGGCGGGGGCTCGGCGTATTCCTGGTGTGCCGCCCGCACGGAGTGATGGGGAACCTGATCCGAAAGGAGCTTTGCCTGCTCCGGCCCCTGGCGGTGATCACGGCGGTCTTTACCCTCGGCTGGCTCGCGGCCCGGCTTGCGGCTACCCTGATGCCACGGGAAGGCGCGCTGGGCATCCTGGCGGGGCTGGCCGGGACGTTCATGCCGCTGGCCGTGCTCCTCGCGGGTGCCATTCCGTTTGGCGAGGAGAAGCAGCTTGGTGTCGCCGAGTGGCAGTTGACCCTGCCGGTCCGCGTGGGCACCCAGTGGGTCGTCAAGCTGTTCATAGGCGGGTGCACAGCCGCCGTGCTGGGCTTCGCCCTTCCATTGGGGCTGGCCTGCCTGACGCTGCCTGAGAGTGTCTTCCACCGCGGCATGCCCGACACGGACGTGCTCACCCAGGTCGCGGTGCTGTATTGGGTCCTCTTCGTGACGAGCTTCTGGGCGGCGACCCTGCTGCGGAACACCATCCAAGCTGTGTTGGCGGCGGTGCTTGGGTTGGTGGCGGCGTTCTTCTGCATTCTGGCCGCGCAGCAACTGGCCACGGCCGACGGGGGCGGGCCGGTCCGCGAGATCAGTCCCTGGGTGGGGATGGTGGTGGTGAGCATTCTGCTGCTAATGCAGAGCCGGCGCCGGTTCCGGACCACCCAGCCTTCAACCCGCGCGTTCGTCCTAAGCGCCGTAATCCTCCTGGCGACGGTGTTCGTGGTCTCGTTCTGCGCGTTCGCGCTGCCACTCCCACAGGATCGGCTCCTTCGTTAGCGGGCGTTCGAGGAATCGTCCGGAGCGTGGATTGCCCCCCGGGCTGGCTGGACGCCGAGGCGCCGGGGGTGAAAATGCAACCGCCCGCGCGGTTCGCGAACGTTCCGCGATGGACGGGCAGGGGGGGCTGGCGGAGCAGTTGTCTGTCCTCGTTTCGGAGCGGGAGAAGCAGCTTTTCACGGGTCGGGGACGGCGGCAGCGAGCCAGGCCGCGATGGCGACGGCGGGCACTTTCTGACGGCGGTTTATCGGGGCCGTTCCGCAAGCGGGACCCCTCCCCAACTTCCGCACCAGGAAATCAGGCTGGCGCTCGATGTTCACGCGGCCAGAGCATACGGTTGATTCATCTGGAGGACAGGAGGGGCGGCTGCTCCTCGAAACGGCTCACCCGGATAGCAGGTCGCGACGTAAGCGGAACTGGCGGCCAACCCGTCGGAAACAAAGGCCCAAGAACCGACCGTGGGCAGCCCTTACCGGGCCGCCAGCACTTCCACGAGATAGCGCAATTCCTCGTCTGCGTCCCCGGTGTCAGGCACGGTGTGCGCCACTTCGGCCCGGATGAGTTCCCGGAAACGCTTCCGCAGCCGGTGGATGGCCACCTTCACCGCCCCTTCGTTGAGGCCGAGTGCCCGCGCGACCACCGCCTGCGACAGCGCGGGGGTGTCGCCGACCAACCACGGTTTGAGCGCGGCGTAATGCCCGGCCTTCCCGCCCGCTGTGAGTTCCTCCTCCAATCGGCCGAACGCACGTTCCATCAGCGCCAAGGCCCACTGCCGGTCGAAGTAGGTATCCGGCACCTCGACGGTGGCATCGGCGATTTGGATGCCAGCCCCGGTGTCGGTGTCAGCTCCCACCCGCAGCGGCTCAACCGGCACGCCGCCGCCGCGTTTGGCTGCCCGCTCCCGGTCCCGTCGGTCGGCCAGGAAGTGCTTCACCGCCCCCAACAAAAAGGAGCGGAACCGTCCGCGCGCCGGGTCGGCGTGGATGAAGCCATCGCCAGCCAGGATCCGGGCGAAAAACTCCTGGGTCAGCTCACGGGCGGTATCCTCGTCACGACCCTCGCTGCGCAGGAAGCGGAACACCGGCGTCCAATAGGCCGCGCAGAGTTCGCCCAGCGCCGCCTTGGCCTGCGGGCTTTCACCGCGCGCCGCCAGCACGCAGGTCCAGCGCGTGGTGACGAACACACCGCCCTTGGGATCGGGCGGTGTGGCTGTGGAGCTGGCGGCGGCGTTCATCACGGCAGGGACGATCCGTTGGTTTCCTGTGGCGACCCGAGCTTTTGCCGGGCCTTCTCGGCTTCCGCCCAGGCCTGCCTGGCTTGGTAAAACTCCTCCTGCGTCGCCCGACCGGCCTCGAACTTGCGGTGCGTGATCTCCACCATCGCTCTCGCATAGTCCAGGTTGGCGGACGCGGCGGCCGAAGCGTTGCCACGGAATTCCGCTTCCGCGACGGCTACGTCGCGTTCCGCAGCCAGGACCTCAGGACCGCGGGGCGCCACAAGTCCAAGCCCGGCCTTGCTGCGCATGATCTCCACCATCGCCTTCGCGTAGTCCAGGTTGGCGGACGCGGCGGCCGAAGCGTTGCCACGGAATTCCGCTTCCGCGACGGCTACGTCGCGTTCCGCAGCCAGGACCTCAGGACCGTGGGGCGCGACAAGTCCAACCCCGGCCTTCCTGCGATTCTCCTGAAGTTGCTCCCAGGCGAAGTGCCACTTCATCGCGGCGGGAGTCGGCGTGCCCGTCGGGAGGATCTCCGGCAGACCGCCGACTTCGCCGTTGGGCTTGGACGCCGCGGGAGCCGGGATGACTGACCGCGGGGTGGGCGACGGGCTGCGGGTCGGAGTCATCAGCGTCGGGACGACCAATCCGATGGCCAGCAGCAGGCCAGGCATGACGACGAGGATCGACAGCGCCCAGAAGAGGCGTCGAGGCCAGGGGCTCCACGTGCTGCGCGGCTTGGCCTCTGCCAGGGCGGGTCGTGTCCGCACGAAACCGACCCACAGCACCGCCCCGGTGATGACCGGCACCAGTGCCGCCAACAAGCCGCCGGATGTGCCAAAACCGCGAGCAAAGAACATCGGGGCCAGCACCGCGGCAACCACGGCAGCGGCTGGCAACAGGACCAACGCAATCACCAGCCAGTAGAGCCGATGGGGCCAGGGATTGGGCAGGCAGTCACTGTGCCTGGCTAAAGCCGCCAGGGAAGGTTGGGTTTCCGCTTTCGTCCCCAACCCCTCGACCTGGGTCTTCAGTTCGCCGACGCTCTGCTGGCGGAGCTCACGCTCTTTGGCCAGGGCGCGGAAGACGATGGCGTCCACCCGCGCGTCCAGATCCGCCTTTTCGGAGGGCGGCGCGAAACGGCCGATGGGCAGCTCGCCGGTCAGCAATTCGTAGAAGACCACCCCGAGCGAGTAGATGTCGGCGCGATGGTCCACCTTGGACGGCGTCTCGATCTGCTCCGGGGCCATGTAATGCGGCGTCCCGAGTCGCGCGCCGCTCTGGGTGAGGGTGACGTCGCTGCGCCGGTCGCCCGGTTCACGCACGAGTTTGGCGATCCCGAAGTCCGCCAGCTTCACCCGGCCGCGCGCGTCCAACAGTATGTTCTCCGGCTTGATGTCGCGATGCAGCACGCCCTGTTCGTGGGCGTATTGCAGCGCGCGGCAGATGTCTGGCACGATGGTGAGCGCCTCCGCTGGTGAAAAACGGCCGGCCTGCATCGCTTGGCGAAGATTCACCCCGTCCACAAACTCGAGCAGCAGGTAGCAGAAGCCGCCGGACTGCCCGAAGTCGAACACGCTGACGATGTTGGGGTGGTTGAGCCGCGCCAGGAAGCGGGCCTCGCGATGGAAGCGCTCGGTGAAGGCCGGGTCGGAACCCAGCGACAACGGCAGTAGTTTGAGCGCGACGAGGCGGTCAAGGTTGGCTTGGCGTGCCTTGTACACCACCCCCATCCCGCCTACGCCCACCAACTCGAGGATTTCAAGCTGCGGGAAGGCGGCGACGACCACTTCGAGGGAAGGGGCCTCGATGCGTTCCCCGGGTTTCAGGCCCACGTCGGTGCGGGTGGCCGCCTTCGAGAGGACGCAGTGCGGGCAGAGGCCTTGCGGGGCATCGCCCGGGATGATCCCGCCGCATTTCGGACAAGTGCTCATGATCGGTTCTGTGTTCATATACCTGCTTCCTGAGGCGGTGACGATGCGAGGTTACAACAAAACCACCCGTGGGACGATGGAAGTTTGCGACGGTGGCCCGAACCGCCCCGCCGGGACGGCGCGTTCCGCCACGCCATCCCCGAGATCGGCGACTATGGTGGCGGCGGTGCTGGCGGGGCTTCGGGAGCTTGGACGGGCCTGACTCGTGGATGTTGGGAGCGGGGTCCGAGGAGGCTAAAGGGATCCAACACGAAGGACTTGAAGAGCAGTTGCTTGCCGCCAAACGGGAGGATTTCCCCGGACGGTATAATTGGGGTTGATGGGGAACGAGTGGCTGAACGGGTCGCGCATCCGGACCTCAAGACCTTCGCGAAGATCTTGGGGGATTTCATCGTGTCTTCGGTAGCGGCGTTGATCAAGGACGGGGTCTTCCGAGCAATTCCTGGGATGGAGAGCGTGGAATACTACCTTGAGGAATTGACAGGATTATACGGCTGGCCGCCAAACCCCGAGATGGAGAGATATGCTGAGTGGTTCCGAGCGGAGCTGGAACGATCGGAAGGCCCCAAGAGATGAAGGAATCACACGACTTCGTGGAGGCGCAACGATTTGACTCGCCGGCGGTTGCGGGGGAAAGACCTGGTGGGCGCTACGACGACCCGCGAACAGTTTCTGCTGGACGTTCGAGGATGCGACACCCAATCTTGACGGACATGCCGTTGTTTTATGCAGGACCATAAACAGCGGACTGCAGCGGAAAAAGTCCAGATTATCGAGCGGTTTCTCCGGGAAGCCCATCATGGCAAAATGGTTGCACCGTGTGGGACCTTGGATGGTGATCCCGTCCGCCTCACCGGGCTGGAGTTTCCAACTGTCCAGGAAGCATCTCTCCTGGGCTTTTCGGAGCCCCAAATCAAGCTCTTGTGTGGTCGACAGACATTTCATGAGACGGTCTTCAGGAGCCTGGAGTTTTCTCAGGCCCAATTGGACTTTTGTATCTGGCATGAGTGCCAATTCGAGAAAGTTCTATTTAGTTGGTCCAGTCTTGGAAATAATCGCTTTGTTGGGTGTAGGTTCACAGAATGCACCTTTGACGCGACTGATTGTTCTGACTGTGTGTTCAGTCTTGCGGCTGACAGAAGCGAGACATCATTCCATCATTGCCACTTTCGAAGATCAGCCTTTCCCGGAGCGTTCTGGGATCGGCCCTCGTTTGTGGATACCGACTTTGTTAAGTGCCGGCTGGGGAAGAGCGAGTTCGATGGAGCTTCCTTCGTGGGCAGCCGGTTCACAGGGCAATATGACGAGTTGACCTTTCGGGGCGATGGGCAGAGGAAGCCCATGGACATCGACCTGACAAATGCGGATGTACGCTGGCTGCACGCCAACCACGGGGTCGATCTTACTGGTCTGAGGCTGTCGCCCATCGGACCAAGCCTGGTTATCGTCAAGAGAAAAGAAGCGATTCCTTTTATTGCCGGGCAACTACTGATTGAGCGCGCGGACGCAACAGCCGTCGCCGACATGTTGGACAACATCTATACGGACAAAAGCATTTCCCCCTTAAGTGGTTCCCAGGATAGTGTGTTCGTTTCCGCTGGGCTGATCCAGGAGCTTGACGACAGTCTGACGAGGGAGCAGGCTGAGGGCCTGCTGCAAGCGATCCGGCAGATCGCTTTGCGCGGTGGTTTTACAGTCGACACCGGAGGCGCCGCTGGATGAGGCTCGGGCCCTTTGTGTTCGGAGGCTGAGGTTGTAGTTCGATCAGAGGCCCCTATGGACGCGCTCCCGGACGCGGCCGTGGCGTGGTGTCCCGTCCCCTCCTCGCGCCCGTGGTGCGCTGGCTCGTGTCGGCGGCCGCGGCTGGTAGGTTGGCTCGCAACTCTGGGGCGAGTCTCCTTTGATCGCCTCGGGCCGGACCCGGAGGGTTGCAAGATGGTAGCCGGGGACTGAGCGAAGCGACCCCCCCGGATGGGGTGTGGAGGGGCGGCGGCGCCCCGGGGGTGCCAGACCTCTGCGAACGCGAGGGCAAGGCCGCGCGGCCTTCTGGCACCCCTCCGGGGTGCGGTCCCTATTTCACGGTGTTCCGGGGGTATCGCTCCGCTCAACCCCCGGCTACCGTCTGTCACCCCCTGCCGGGGGCGATGGCACGTGTCACGCAGCCGCCGGCCCGAATTCTTAAACGCCCATCGGCCTAGCCGAGATGGGCGATGATGTTGTCGCCGAACTCGGAGCACTTGATCTCGGTGGCACCGGTCATCTGGCGGGCGAAGTCGTAGGTGACGCGCTTGGAGGCGATCGCGCCGTTGAGGCCCTTGATGATCAGGTCGGCCACCTCGGTCCAGCCGAGGTAGCGGAACATCATCTCGCCGCTGAGGATGACGCTGCCGGGGTTCACCCGGTCCTGGTTTGCGTATTTCGGGGCGGTACCGTGCGTCGCCTCGAAAATGGCGTGGCCGCTCAGGTAGTTGATGTTGCCGCCGGGCGCGATGCCGATGCCGCCCACTTGGGCCGCCAAGGCGTCGCTCAGATAGTCGCCGTTCAGGTTCAAGGTGGCGATGACATCGAAGTCCTCCGGCCGGGTGAGCACCTGCTGCAAGGTGATGTCCGCGATGGCGTCCTTGATGATGATCCCCTGCGGGGTCTTGCACCAGGGGCCGCCGTCGATTTCGACCGCGCCGAACTCCCGCTTGGCGACTTCGTAACCCCAGTCACGGAAGGCACCCTCCGTGTATTTCATGATGTTGCCCTTGTGGACGATCGTGACGCTCTTGCGCTGCTCGCGGATGGCGTATTCGATGGCGGAGCGGACCAGGCGTTCCGTTCCGGGGCGGCTCACCGGCTTGACGCCGAGGCCAATTTCGTTGATGGCTTCCTTCCCGAAGCGGATCTTCTTGAAGGCGGCGGGGAGCTCGGTGCGGAGGAATTCGAGGAGCTTGAGCGCCTCGGGGCTGCCGGCTTGGTAATCAATGCCGGTGTAGATGTCCTCGGTGTTCTCGCGGAAAATCACCATCTCGACCTTCTCCGGCCGCTTGACGGGGGAGGGGACGCCGGTGAAATACTGGACCGGGCGGAGGCAGACATAGAGGTCGAGCATCTGGCGCAGGGCCACGTTCAGCGACCGGATCCCACCGCCGACCGGGGTGGTGAGCGGTCCCTTGATGCCGACCAGGAACTCCCGGAACGCCTCGACGGTGTCGTCGGGCAGCCAGTTGTCGAATTTGTTCTTGGCCGTCTCGCCGGCAAACACCTCGAACCAAGAGACCTTGCGGCTGCCACCGTAGGCCTTGGCCACGGCGGCGTCAAAGACGCGGACGCTGGCGGCCCAGATGTCGGGCCCCGTGCCGTCGCCCCGGATGAAGGGAAGCACCGGGTTGGCCGGTACGGTGAGGACTCCGTTCGTGATCGAAACCTTCCCGCCCGCGGGCGGGGTGACATCTTGGTAGGGCATGGTGGGTGTTGTGAGGTTGGTAAAAGGCTCTGGTTCTGGGATCAAGAAACCGCCAGCGCGCGCGGGGCGGCCCTGTTGGCGGCCTCGGTGCCGGTGCCCAGCGCGGCTCGCACCTTCGAGAGGAGGTTCTCCACGGTGAGCCCGTATTTCTGGCGCAGGTCCTCCACCGTGGTGGCGTGCTCGATGAACTTGTCCGGCCAGCCGATCCGGACCACCGGTGTCGTGATGAGCTTCTCGCTGAACAGCTCGAGCACCGCGCTGCCATAACCTCCCATGATCACATGGTCCTCGATCGTGACAACCAGGTCCGCCGCGGAGCCGAAGAACCCGGTGGTGCCGGCGTCGATCGGTTTGGTAAAGCGCGGGTTGATCAGGGCGACATCGCAGCCTTCCTGCTCGAGCGCCGCCGCGGCGGCGCGTCCCATGCCGAGCATGTTTCCGAGCGGGAAAATGGCCACCTTGGGGCCCGGCGTGCCGGCGAAGTTCTTGAGGATCTCCGCCTTGCCGATTTCGAGCAACTGGGGATGTTCCTTGATGGGAACCCCTTCGGCGGGGCCGCGCGGGTAGCGGATGAAGCAGGGGTGCTGCTGCTGGGTGGCGGTGAACATCATGTCCACCAGTTCATCCTCGTTCTGGGGCGCCATGCCGATGCAGTTGGGCACCGAGCGGATGTAGCTGATGTCGAAGAGACCGTGGTGGGTCGGACCGTCCTGCGGCGAGAGCCCGGCGCGGTCCATGCAGAAAATCACCGGCAGTTCCTGAAGGGCGGCATCGTGGACGATGCAGTCATAGGCCCGCTGGAGGAACGTGGAGTAGATGGCGCAGACGGGATGGAACCCCATGGTGGCCATGCCGCAGGCGAAAAGCACCGCGTGTTCCTCGGCGATGCCGACGTCGTAGTAGCGGCTGGGCATCGCCTTCTCGAGGATCTTGAGCCCCGTGCCGCTCGGCATGGCGGCGGTGATGCCGACGATGCGGTTGTCCCGCTGGCACAGCTTGACCATGGTCTGGCCGAAGACATCCTGCCAGTTCGGCGGCGTGCCCGCCTTGACGGCAGGGGTGGCGCCGGTGCAGGCGTCATAGGGTCCCAGGCCGTGGAATTTTTCCGGGTTTTTGATGGCCGCCTCAAAACCCTTGCCCTTTTGCGTCAGCACGTGGATCACCACCGGCTGGTCGCAGGTCTTGGCAAATTCGAGGGTGCCGATCAGGAGCGGGAGGTTGTGTCCGTCGATGGGGCCCAAGTAGCGGAGGCCCATTTCCTCGAAGATGAGGCTCGATCCGTAGCCACCGCGGCCGTCCGCCTCACCGGGGGAGTTGGCGGGCTGCAAGGTGACCTCGTTCAGCGCCCCTTTGAAGCCCTCCTCCGCCTTGTGGGCCAGCTTGAGGGCGACATCCCCGGCGGGGAGCCGGCGGATGAAGCGCACCAGGTCCTTGCTGAGCCGGTTGTACGAGGGATTCGTGATGAGCTTGTTGAGGTGGGAGGCGATCGCCCCGACATTCTTGGCGATGCCCCACTCGTTGTCGTTGAGGATGCCGATGAACCGCTTGGTGGTCGGGGCGATGTTGTTCAGCGCCTCGAAGGAGATGCCGTTCGTGAGGGCCGCGTCGCCGAAAATGGCCACGACGTTCTCATCCGACCCCCGTTGATCGCGCCCGGCGCAGATGCCGAGGGCGGCCGAGAGGGCGGTGCCCGCGTGGGCGGCGCCGAAGCAGTCGTGCTCGCTTTCGGAGCGGAGGGCGAAGCCGCTCAACCCGTTCGTGCTCCGGATGGTTGGGAACCGCCCCTTGCGCCCGGTCAGCAGCTTGTGGACGTAAACCTGGTGGCTGACATCCCAGACGAACTTGTCCTTGGGGGTGTTGAAGACGTAATGCAGGGCGATGGTAAGTTCCACCACGCCGAGGTTCGGCCCCACGTGACCGCCGTTTTTCGCCAGCACCGTGATCATTTCGGTGCGGATGTCGGCTGCCAGCGACTGCAATTGATCAAAGGTCAGCTTCTTGAGCTGAACGGGGTTGTCCACCATGTCGAGGTATCGGTTCATGTCATTCTCCCCCGCCCGTCCCGGGGCTGAAGGGCTTCAATCCCAGCCCGCCGTCACTGTTCGAGTCGAGTTGTTGGATCTTCAACTCGGCGGCGGCCAATTTTTCCTGGCATTCCCGGGCCAGGCGCGTGCCTTCCTCATATTGGGCGAGGAGGGTTTCCAAGGCCAAATCCCCGGATTCCATCGCTTCGACGATGGTCTCGAGTTTCTTCAACGCTTCCTCAAACGGCAGCGGTGGATCTTTCTGGGCGGAGTGAACCCCCGCCGACTTGGCTGCATTCGGCACGGGCTGAAATAACCATGAAACACCGCGAACGTCCAGCCTGAATCCGAGCCGGTCGGGGCGCGCGCGCCGATGATTGGGTTGACGCGTGTCCCGCCAAACCGCACTATCCGGCCAGCGAATGAAGGGTAAACCAAGTCTCACCATTGCCGTTTGCGCCTGGCTTTGTGCCGCCGCGGGCGTCCTTCCCGCGGTGGCAGCGCACACGAACGTCTTTTCCCTGCAGCAGTGCTTCGAACTGGCTCTCAAGCGCAACCTGGATGTGCGCATTGAGCGCGCCACCACCGACGTCGCGCGGTTTGGCCTGGGCGCGGCCTACGGTGCCTACGACCCGGTCCTTTCGATTGAGGCCAGCCACGCCTACATCGATGCGCCGGGCGATTTCTCCCCCCAGAAACACAATTTCGACTTTCCCTACACCATGGACACCGACCATGGGGGGGCCGGTCTGGCGGGGTTGCTTCCCTGGGGGATGAACTACACCCTCGAATCGGAAACCGGGCGGAAATCGGCCACCACCGATTTTAACATCAACCCGGGTGACGCGGCTGAGTACCCTTGGGGAATCCGCAACACCAACAACGCGTTCGCACGGGCGAGCATGGCCTTGCGGCAGCACTTGCTCAAGGACTCCTGGATCGATCAATCCCGCGAGGTGCTCGCCATCCGCCGGGCCGAGTTGAAGATGAGCGAGGCCGCGTTGCGGATGGAGATCCTCAAGACCATGCTGGGCGTCGAACTGGCCTACCACGACCTCGCCTCCAAGCGTGAGCTCGTCCGGGTCGAGGAGGCAGGGGTGAAAATGCGCGAGGCGTTCCTGGGCGAAACCCGCCGCCGGGTCGAGGTGGGGGACCAGCCGCCCTTGGACTTGCAGCATGCGGAGACCCTGCTCCAGAACACAGTGACGGCGCTCGCCGCCGCGCGCGAAGCCTGGATCAGCGGCCAAAACGCCTTGAAGGCCCTGGTCTCCGACGATTTCCGGGCCTGGGCCGACGAGACCCTCGACCCGGCGGCAACCTCCTCCGTCATTCCGCCTGCGGCGTCCCTTCAGCGCAGTTTCCAGCTCGCGCTCCGGCAGCGACCCGACCTTCTGGAGGCCCGCCTCGCCATCGAACGGAGCAACGTTGCGGTGCGGTTCCGTTACAACCAGCTCTTCCCGAGCCTCGATCTCGTGGGCCGGCTGGGCAGTTCCGCCGTCGAGCCGGACGCCTCGCAGGCGATCAGCACCATGCTGCGGCAGGGGGATCCCCAATACATGTACGGTATTGTGCTCACCATGCCGCTCACGCGTACCGGCCAGCGGAACGACTACCGGCGGAGCAAGGCGGAGCGTGAAATCTCGCAGCTCCAATTGAAGAGGGCAGAGGAGGGGGTTTTGGTCCAGGTGGCCGACTGGGTCAACCGGGTCGAGTCGCGCTACAGCCAGGTCGGGTCCACGGCCAAGGCGAGGAGCTACGCGGAGGCCGCGCTCGCCGCGGAGCAGAAGAAACTCCAGAACGGTCTCACCACCCCTTATTTCGTGTTGCAATACCAGGAGGCGCTCACCGCGGCGCAACGGGCCGAGGTGCTCGCCGTTGCCGACTACCTCAAGGCGCAGGCCCAGTTGGCGTTCGCCGAGGGGAGCACGCTGGATCGCTACCACCTCGCTGTTGAGGTGCGCTAGTCCCCGCGCAGTCCCCCCCCCCGCGCCTGCCCCTCCTCCCCAGCCGATCAAGGCCCGCCATGCCGAGCGTTTACATCAAGACCTACGGGTGCCAGATGAATGAGCGCGACAGCGAGGCGGTCGCCGCGCAACTCGTCGCCAAGGGCTACACTCTGGCGCGCGGGGAGGCGACCGCCGACGTGATCCTCCTCAACACGTGCAGCGTCCGTGACCTGGCGGAGCGGAAGGCGGTGGCGAAAATGCAGAACGTTATCGCGGAGACCCGCCGGGAGCGTCCCGGCGTGATCGTCGGCTTCCTCGGCTGCATGGCCCAAAGCCGCGGTCGGGAACTCATCGATCGCCTCCCGGACGTGGATCTGGTGGTGGGGACCCAGAAAATCCACCATACCGCCGAGTACCTGGACGACCTCCTGGCCGGGCGCCGGGAGCAGGTGGTGGAAGTGGGGGCCGAGCCGGGCAGCGAGGCCGCGATCCGGGAGCACCTGCTCGCGGGAACCGCCCGCAAATCGGTCACCGCCTTCGTCAGCATCATGCAGGGATGCAACCAGCGATGCACGTTCTGCATCGTCCCCGACACGCGCGGCGAGGAGCGGAGCCGGACCATCCCGGACATCGTGGAGGAGTGCCGCGGGCTGGCGCAGCGCGGCGTGCGGGAGATCACCCTCCTGGGCCAGATTGTGACCAGTTTCGGCCGCCGGAGCATACCCTCGGTGGGGGGGAAATCCGCCTTCGTCCAACTCATCGAAGCGGTCCACGAAATTGAGGGGATTGAGCGGATCCGCTTCACCTCGCCCCATCCGAAGGGTTATGGAGACGATCTGGTGGAGGCCTACGGGCGGCTGCCGAAGCTGGTGGAGAGCGCCCACCTGCCGGTGCAAAGCGGCAGCGACCGCGTGCTCAAGCTGATGCACCGGGGCTATACGCGGGAACGATACGCCGCCCTCGTCGCCAAGCTCCGGGGCGTGCGGCCTGAGATGGGGGTGAGTACGGACCTGATCGTCGGTTTTCCGGGGGAGACCGAGGCCGATTTCGAGGCAACCCTCTCGCTGGCGCGCGAGGTGAGTTTCGACCAGGCCTTCATTTTCAAATACTCACCCCGGCGCGACACGCCCGCGGCGGAGATGCCGGATCAGGTCCCGATCGAGGTCCGGGAGGAGCGAAACCAGCGGTTGCTCGGCCTGATCAACGACCTCGCCGGCGTGCGGTACCAAGCGCTCGTCGGCCGGCGGATGGAGATCCTGGTCGAGGGGCCGAGCAAGCGAAACCCGGCCCGTTACACCGGACGGACGCGCTGCAACCGGATTGTGGTGTTTGACGGCTCCGCCAGGCATCAGGGCCAGTTGATGGAGGTTGACATCGAGCGGGCCGGGGCGTTCACCCTCTACGCCAACCCGGCGATCCTCGAGTGAGTGGCCCTCCCGCCCCGCCGCTTTTCGTTGCCGCGACGCGGCTGGTTGATTAGGATGCGTCCGGTGGAAACCCATCCGATGAGACGCCACATGATCCAGCCGCCGTCCCGCGTGCCGTTCGCCGCTGGGATGGCCGTGCTGTGCTCAGGCCGGGTCCGCCGGGACCGCTTCGAGTCCGTCACCGCCTCCGCATGACCACCCCGACCCTTTCCCAACTCGCCATCGCCCTGGGGCTGCTCGCAGCCCTGTCCCATGTTTACGGCCTGCTCAGTCCGGACGGCTTCGCCCGGAGTGCCAGAGCCTTCCCGCGATCAACCGGCTGGGGGTGGCTGCTCATGCTCGCGGGAACGGCCTGGTTCGTCTGGAATCTCAGCGAGGAATCGATCGCCGATTTCGCCGCCTGGAAGGACTGGCTGCTGGCGGCTTTCGCGGGCATCGGGATCGGCTCCTGCCTCTTTGTGCAGGACTTTCTCGCGGTGCGGGGGCTGGCGGTGGTGCTCCTGCTGGTCGCCAAGTTGATGGTGGATGCCGGGCGCACCAAGCTCGGCCACTCACCCTGGGTGGTGGTTTTTCAAGTCTGGGCTTATTGTTTCGTGGTAGCCGGGGTGTGGTTCACCATTTCCCCCTACCGCCTGCGCGATCTGATCGCCTGGAGCACCGCAAGTGAAGGACGGATCCGCCTGCTCTGCGGGTTGAGCGTGATCTTCGGGCTGTTAATCGCCGTGCTGGGGTTCACCCAGTTCAATTAACCGCGCCCCCCGGCCTCCCCACCTTGTGACCACCCCCCGGGGCAGCATCCTGGTGATCCGCGGCGGTGCCATTGGTGATTTCGTCCTCACCCTGCCGGTGCTCGCGGCGTTGCGGTCACAATTTCCCCAGGCACGCGTTGAAGTGTTGGGCTACCCCCACATCGCCGGGTTGGCGGTCGAGGGAGGCTTGGCGGACGCCGCGCGGCCCATCGAGGCCCGATCGATGGCCGGGTTCTTCGCCCGCGGAGGCGGGCTGGCGCCCGACATGGCCGCTTATTTTGCGGGCTTTGATCTGATCGTCTCCTTCCTGTTCGATCCGGATCTCATTTTCCAAACGAACGTGGCCCGCTGCACGCGCGCCCGGTTCATCCCCGGCCCGCACCGGCCGGACGATCAGGCGGGGGTGGCGGCGGCACGGGTGTTCCTCCGGCCGCTGGAGAGCCTGGCGATTTTCGACGCCAGCCCGGTTCCCGCGCTGGACTTCAGATCCGCGCCGCGCTCCGGGGGCGGACCCTGCCTCGCGCTGCTGCCCGGCAGCGGGAGCGAGGCCAAGAACTGGCCGGAGTCACGCTGGATCGAGCTGGCCGCCGCGTTGGCTGACCTCGAGGGCTGGCGGTTTCTGGTCGTGGGCGGCGAGGCGGAAGGCGGGCGGCTCGACCGCGTGGCCGGCGCGCTCGGTCCGGAGCGGGCCGAGGTGTTGCGTAGCCGACCCTTGGCGGAGTTGGGCGGGCGGTTGCAGGCCTGCGCCGCTTTCGTCGGGCACGATTCCGGCATCTCGCACCTCGCCGCCGCGGTCGGCCTGCCAGGCCTGGTGCTGTGGGGCCCGAGCGTCGAGGCGGTCTGGCGGCCGCCGGCTGAGAACATCGTCCTTGTGCGCCACCCTGAGGGGTTGGAGCATCTGCCGCTCGAAACTGTCCGCCGCGAAGTGCACCGCCTCGCCGCGGCTGCCATGGCCCGCCACCAGCCATGAACCGACCCACCCAGGCCATACTTTTCGATATGGACGGCGTGCTCGCCAATTCCGAGCCGCTGATCAACGCCGCCGCGATCCAGATGTTCCGCGAGCTCGGTCTCACGGTGGAGGAGGAGGACTTTTTGCCGTTCGTCGGGGCAGGGGAGAACCGCTACATCGGCGGGGTGGCGGAGAAGCATGGTTTCCCGCTCGATCTGGCGGCCGCCAAGCACCGCACCTACCAGATCTATCTCGCATGGGTACCGTCCCGGCTCGAGGTGTTCCCCGGGGCGCGCGAATTGGTGCTCGCCTGCCGCCGCGCCGGGCTGAAAACGGCGCTCGCCTCAAGCGCGGACCGGATAAAAGTCGAGGCCAATCTCGGCAAGATCGGCCTGCCCGCCGCGACCTGGGATGCGGTGGTCACCGCCGAAGATGTCACCGCGCGCAAGCCGGCCCCCGACATTTTTCTCGCGGCCGCCCGGCGGGTGGGGGTTGTGCCGGCGGGTTGTGTGGTGATCGAAGACGCGGTCAACGGGGTGCAGGCCGCCAAGGCGGCCGGGATGCGCTGCGTGGCGGTGAGCACAAGTTTTCCCCGGACGGCACTCGGTGCGGCGGACCTGGTGCGCGACTCCATCGCCACCGTGACCCTGGCGGACCTTCGTGGTGAGTGGGGCTGACCGCCCCCGGCGGGACATACCGGGGCGAACCTCCTGTCGCCCGCTCGAATTCGTGCTTGCGATGCCGGGCGGGAAACTCATTCTGTCCGGCATGAATCTTCGCGCTTGGATGTTGGTGTTTGCGGTGGGGGCGGCGGTGGCCCTTTGCGCCTGCGTCGCGACCCGCCCCCGGATCGCCGCGCGGCGGTTGTTTCCCGAGTTCGACGCGCTGCCGGCCCAGGAGGGGCTGCCGGATCCACTGGTGATGCTGGACGGGGGGAAGGTCACTTCCGAAAAGGTCTGGGAGCGGGACCGCCGCCCTGAGTTGAAGGAGATGTTCGAACATTATATGTACGGGAACATCCCGCCCTGCGTCACCCCCATCCAGGCCGAGGTGCGCGGGTTGTATGCGGATTTCCTCGACGGGCAAGCCAGCCTCAAGCTGGTGACGATCAAGACCGGCCCGGAGGCGGCCGCGCCCCGCATCGATGTGATGCTGGTGGTCCCCAACCACCGGTCCGGCCCCGCGCCGGTGTTCCTGGCGATGGACTTTTGCGGCAACCAGGCCCTGACCACCGACAAGCGGGTGCCGCTCGCCCACAGTTGGCTGGCCAAGGACGTCCACGGCGTGGTTGGGAACGCCGCCACCGAGGAATCGCGCGGCTTCCAGGCGGCCGACTGGCCGCTGGCGGAGATCGTCCGCCGTGGTTACGCCCTGGCAGCCTTCTACAGCGGGGACATTGATTCGGATCGCGGTGACGCCAGCACGGGGATCTACGCCTGGCTGGCCGCCGGGGATCCGGCGAAGAACCCGGCGGCGAGCCGCGGCACGCTGGCCGCCTGGGCGTGGGGCTTCCAACGCTGTGTCGATTACCTGGTCAAGGACCCGGACCTGGACGGGGCACGGGTGGCGGCGGTGGGCCATTCGCGGAACGGCAAGACGGCGCTGCTGGCCGCGGCGTTTGACGAGCGCATCTCCATCGCCTTCCCCCATCAGGCGGGCTGCGGCGGGACGGCGCCGAGCCGGGTGAAGAACGACTCCCCGGAGCGGAACAGCCGCACCCACGAGACCCTGCCGGTGATCAACCGTAGTTTCCCGCACTGGTTCAATGCGGCCTTCAAGCAGTTCAACGACGCCCCGGAACGGCTGCCCTTCGACCAGCATTGCCTGATGGCCCTCTGCGCCCCGCGCGCGGTGCTCGTTTCCGCCGCGGAGGAGGACCAGTGGTCCAATCCCGCCGGCCAGTTCGAGATGGCGCGCGCCGCGGACCCGGTCTATAAGCTGCTCGGCGTCCCCGGTTTGGGCGCGGAACTGCCCCCGGGCCTCTCGCGCCTGGTGGGGGGCCGGCTCGGCTACTACATCCGCCCCGGGCACCACTCGATGACCGCGGGCGACTGGACGGTTTTCATGGATTTCGCGGACGCGCAATGGAAGGCAAAGTAAGACGGGCAGTTCTCATTTTGGCTTGGCCAGGCGTGGGGCGGGCATCCTGCCTGCCTCTCGTTGCGGCTTTCATCCGCGGCTCTGGGGCTGGAAGCCCCCGGAGAGGGCAGGCAGGATGCCCGCCCCACACCAAAATGAGAGTTGCTGAAGTAAGACCTTGAGAAGATGAGTACGAAATTAAAGGAGATCCCAGGTTCGGTGGTCGCCCCCCAGGGGTTCACGGCGGCGGGCGTGTTCTGCGACATCAAACGCCTCGGCACCGGCAAGGGATCCGACAAGGGCCCGAAGCGCGACTTGGCGCTGATCCTGTCGGAGGCCCCGGCGACGGTGGCGGGCCTGTTCACCACCAACCAGACCTGCGCGGCACCCGTGAAGGTTTGCGTCGAACGGGTGAAGCGGGGGCGCGCCCGGGCGGTGGTGGTCAACTCCGGCAACGCCAACGCCTGCACCGGACGTGAGGGCCTGCGCGACGCGCGCGAGATGGTTGATCTCACCGAGCGCGTTCTCTCCCTCCCCGTCGGCACGGCGCTGGTCGGGTCCACTGGCCGGATCGGGGTCCAGATGCCGATGGGAAACGTCCGCGCCGGCATCACCGCGGCTGCCGCCGAACTGGGGGCGACGGTCGATCACGCCGCGCGTGCCGTCGAGGCGATCATGACCAGCGACAGCCGGCCCAAGCAGATCGCCGTGGAGTTCAAGCTGGACGGGCGGGTGACGCGGCTGGGCGGGATGTGCAAGGGGGCCGGGATGATCCAGCCGGGGATGAGCCCGACCGGCCGCCGCCCCGCGTCGTCGCCGCTGCATGCCACCATGCTCGGTTTCGTCACCACCGACGCGGCCGTCACCGCCCCCGCCTTGCGGGCCGCGCTGCGCGAGGCGGTCGCCCGGAGCTTCAACCGGATCACCGTGGACGGCGACATGAGCACCAACGACACGGTGCTGGTCCTGGCCAATGGGCTCGCTGGCGACCCCAAGGCACCTCTGCGTGATCCGGGGTCGGCGGCCTTCGCACCCTTCCAAGCTGCCCTGAACCACGTCTGCCTCGCCCTCGCCAAGATGATCGTGCGCGATGGGGAGGGCGTCTCTCGCTTCGTGACGGTGCGGGTCGAGGGGGCCCGGAGTTTTGCGGATGCCGACGCGGCCAGCCGGGCGGTGGCCAACAGTTCGCTGGTGAAGACCAGTTGGTGCGGCGGCGACCCCAATTGGGGCCGGATCATTGACGCCATCGGCTACAGCGCCGCGAAGGTCGTGGAGGAAAAGGTGGACATCGGGTACAGCGCCCCCGGCAGCCGGAAAATCCTCTGGAGCCTCCGGCGCGGGCAGCCGACCAAGGCCACGTTCAAGGAACTGTGCGCTGCGGTGGCACCGCGGGAGTTTGACCTCCATATCCGCCTCAACCTCGGCTCCGCCTCGGCGCTGATGTACGCGGCGGATCTCACCGAGGAATACGTCGCCTTTAACAAGGGGGACGTCGCCGACCCGAATTCTTTGGGGGGGTAGGAGAGGGAGGCGCACCGACCGTCGCCTCGGCGCGATGGGGAGGGCGGAGGGGAGAGCCGGGTGCTTCGGCGGCTCTCTGGCGGTCGACTCGATTCTGCTGGATTTGGCCCCCCGATTTTTCCACCCTGCGCCCGGGGTGCCGCGCGCATTCCGGTTGCAACATGAAAGCCAAAATCATCATCACGCCGAAGAAAGCGGTCCTCGATCCTCAGGGGAAGACCGTCCAGAACGCCCTCTCCCAGATGGGCTATCCCGGGGTCGGCGCGGTCCATGTGGGGAAGTACCTCGAAATCGAGCTGGAGGGTGCCGACCGCGAGGCGGCCCGGCGGCAGATCGACGACGCCTGCCACAAGATTTTGAGCAACCCCGTCATCGAGGACTACCGCTTCGAAATCGAGTGACCCGGTCATGAATTTCGCCGTTCTCCAATTTCCCGCCTCGAACTGCGACCAGGACGCGGTTCATGTGCTCCGCAACGTACTGGGCCACTCGGTCCGGCTGGTCTGGCACAAAGACAGCTCGCTCGGCGACGTCGGGGCCGTGGTGGTGCCTGGTGGCTTCAGCTACGGGGACTATCTCCGGACCGGGGCGATCGCCCGGTTCAGTCCGGTGATGCAGGCGGTCAAGGAGTTCGCCGCCAACGGGGGGCTCGTGTTGGGGATTTGCAATGGGTTCCAGATTCTGTGCGAGGCGGGCCTGCTGCCCGGCGCGCTCATCCGGAACCGTTCGCTCCAGTTCCGGTGCGAGCACATTTTCCTCCAAACGGCCAGCTACGACTCGCCCTTCACGAGCCAGATTCCGGCCGGCCGGCTGCTGCGCATCCCGATTGCCCATGGCGAGGGTTGCTATTTCGCCGACGAGCCGACCCTGGCGGGGATCGAGACGAACCGGCAGGTGCTCTGGCGCTACGTGGACGCGCAGGGCGCGGTGACACCGGAGGCCAATCCCAACGGTTCCATCGCGAACATCGCCGGGCTCTGCAATCAGCGGCGGAATGTCGCCGGCCTGATGCCGCACCCGGAGCGGGCAAGCGAGCCGGTGCTCGGCTCGGCTGACGGACGGCTCATTTTCGAGAGCCTGATCGAGTCGTTTCAGCGGGGCGGCGGGGTCGCGGCCGCCGCGGCCTGACCGCGCCCAACCTTTGCGCCTATGATTGAACCCGCCATCACGCCGGAACTGGTCCGCAAGCACAACCTCACGCCGGAGGAGTTCGAGAAGGTCCGGTCCATTCTCGGGCGCGACCCCTCCTACACGGAGCTGGGGATCTTCTCCGTAATGTGGAGCGAGCATTGCTCGTACAAGAACAGCCGTCCGCTGCTCAAGGGGTTCCCGACGACCTCGCCCAAGATCCTGGTCGGGGCCGGGGAGGAGAACGCCGGCATCCTGGACATCGGCGACGGCATCGCCATCGCCTTCAAGATCGAATCCCACAATCATCCGAGCGCGGTCGAGCCGTTTCAGGGCGCGGCCACCGGGGTGGGGGGGATTGTGCGGGACATTTTCACCATGGGCGCGCGCCCCGTGTGTGCCGTTAATTCCCTGCGGTTCGGACCGCTGACGGCCCCGGCCGGCGCGGCGGCGGAGCAGACGCAGGCGGCCGCCAACAACCGGCGGCTCTTCTCCGGCGTGGTCGCCGGCATCGCGCATTACGGCAATTGTTTCGGCATCCCGACGCTGGCGGGCGAGGTCTATTTCGACCCCTGCTACGAGGGAAACCCGCTGGTGAACGCCTTCTGCCTCGGCGTGCTCCGCCATGATCAGATTGCGCGCGGCAAGGCGAGCGGCATTGGCAACCCGGTGTTCTATGTCGGACCGGCCACGGGCCGCGACGGACTCGCCGGGGCGGCGTTCGCGTCGCAAGACTTGACCGAGGAGTCGGCCGAGCAGCAGCGCGGGGCTGTCCAGGTGGGCGATCCGTTCATGGAGAAGCTCGTCTGCGAAGCCTGCCTCGAGCTGCTCTCCACCGGTGCCGTCGAGGGGATTCAGGACATGGGGGCGGCCGGCCTGACCTGCTCGACTTGCGAGACTGCGGCGCGGGCGGGCACGGGCATCGAGATCGAACTTTCGCGGGTGCCCCAGCGGGCCCCGAACATGACCTCCTACGAGATCATGCTCAGTGAATCGCAGGAGCGGATGCTGATCATCGTGCGGCGGGGCCGGGAGGATGAGGTCAAACGCATCTTCGACAAGTGGGATCTGCCTTGGGCCGAGATCGGACGGGTGACGGACACCGGCCGGATGGTGGTGACCCATGAGGGCAGGGTGGTGGCCGACATCCCCGCCAAGAAACTCGCCGACGAGGCGCCGGTTTACCACCGCGAGGGGCGGGAGCCGGCCTACCTCGCCGGGGTGCGATCCTTCACTCTGGACGGACTGCCCGACACCGCCGATCCGGTGCCCGCCTTGAATGCGCTGCTCTCGTTCCCGAGCATCGCCTCGAAAAACTGGGTTTACCGCCAGTACGACCACATGGTGCGGAACGGAACGGTGGTCTGTCCGGGGTCGGATGCGGCGGTGCTCCGGCTCAAGCGGGACTCGCTGCCCGATGCGGGCGAGCCGGTCCCTGGTGAGCCGTCCGGACCGGTGGCGGACAAATACCTCGCCCTGACGGTGGACTGCAACGCCACCTATGTTTACCTCGATCCCTACGAGGGGGGTAAACTAGTGGTGGCCGAGGCGGCCCGGAATCTGGCCTGCTCCGGGGCGGTGCCGATCGGCACCACCGACAACCTCAATTTCGGCAGCCCCCTGAACCCCGAGATTTTCTGGCAGCTCCGGGAGGCCATCCGCGGGCTGGCCGAAGGGTGCCGCGCGTTCAACGCCCCGGTCACCGGCGGGAACGTCAGCCTGTACAACCAGAGCCCGGCGGGGCCAATCGACCCGACGCCGACCGTCGCGATGGTCGGCGTGATCGAACAGCCCGGGCACATCACCACCCAGTGGTTCAAGGAGGCGGGGGATGCGATCATCCTGCTGGGCGAGGTCTGCGCCGCGGGCGATCCGCTCGGCGGGCTGGGCGGCTCGGCTCATCTGCGGCTGGCGCACGGTCTGAAAACCGGGACGCCGCCACCGTGTGATTTGGACCGTGAGCGGGACTTGAATTTGGCCTTGCGCGCCCTCATCCACTCCGGCGTGGTGCGCAGCGCCCACGATTGCAGCGAGGGCGGGTTGGCGGTGGCGCTGGCCGAGTCCTGTTTCTCGGGCGGTTCCGCGCGCAACACGCCGCGGATTCTTGGGGCGCGCATCGATTTGTCAGGCCTGAGCAACCTGCCGAAGCGGCTCGACGCCCTCTTGTTCGGCGAGAGCCAGGCCCGGGTCGTCATTTCGGTTCCCGGTCATCAGGCGGCCAAGGTGGTCGCGCAAGCCGGGTTGCTGGGGGTTCCCGCGGCCCGGCTTGGCGAAGTGACCGCCGCGGACATCCTGGAAATCAAGACTCCGGCCGGCTGTCTTGAGTGGTCCGTCTCGGCGCTGCATGACGTCTGGTGGAACGCCATCGGCCGGGCGATGAAATAACCCTGGGGGGGGCGTGGCGGTTCGGGAACGGGAACCCGGAACGGGCTGTCCCGCGCCTGGTGGGTTCCGCGCGGGCTTATTCAGCGCGTAAAAAAATGTGGCGTGCGTCGCGCGCGGACGATAGCCTGCGTGCGTGAAGTCAGCTCGCCTCGTTGCCGCCGCAGTGTTCTCGTTCGCCGTCGAATTTGCCCTGCCTGGGAGCGTCCGTGCCGGCTTGCCGCCGAACCAGGCCGCCCTGCTTCCTCCGGCCCCGAAGGACCCGGTCGTGTTCGCGCGCGACATCAAGCCGATCCTTGAGCTCCGCTGCCTCCAATGCCACGGAAAGGGCCGGGACAAAGGGGGGTTCCGGGTGGATGACCGTGCTGCCCTGCTGCGCGGGGGAGACTCGGGTCCCGCAGTGGTGCCCGGGCATGGCACGGAAGGGATGCTGATTGCCCTCGTCTCCGGTCTCGACCCGGACGAAGTGATGCCCAAGAAGGGGAAGCTCCTCACCCCCACGGAGGTGGGGCTGCTGCGCGCGTGGATTGACCAGGGGGTGCCGTGGGACCCGGACGTCACCTTCGCCCGTCCGGCTCCCCGCAACCTCGCCCCGCCCCAGCCGGGAATCACCCTGGCGGCCGACAGCAAGGAAAACCCCGTGGACCAGATCCTGGCCCCGTACTTCAAGGCGAAAGCGATTCCGGCGGGCGCGGTGGTGGATGATCGCGCGTTTGCCCGGCGCGCGTACATGGATTTGCTGGGGCTGCTGGCGCCGCCCGCCGAGTTGGAGTCTTTCGTGGCCGACGCCGCGCCGGACAAGCGTGCCAGGCTGGCCGCCCGGTTGCTGGCGGATGACAGGCATTACGCGGAGCATTGGCTGACCTTCTGGAATGACCTGCTGCGGAACGACTATCGCGGCACCGGCTATATTGACGGCGGCCGGGAATCGATCAGCCGCTGGCTCTACAGCGCCCTCTGCACGAACATGCCGTACAACCAGTTTGTCGCCGAGTTGGTGAGTCCCGTGCCCGGCAGCTCGGGGTTCACCAAGGGGATCGTCTGGCGCGGCACGATCAACTCCAGCCAAACCCCGCAGATGCAGGCGGGGCAGGGGATTTCCCAAGTGTTCATGGGGGTGAATATCAAGTGCGCCTCCTGCCATGACAGCTTTGTGAACGACTGGCGGCTGAGCGATGCCTATGGGATGGCGGCGGTGTTCAACGACGGTCCGCTGGAAATGTTCCAATGCGACAAGCCGACCGGCAAGATGACGGCGGCGAAGTTCCTCTATCCGCAAGTTGGGGAAATCGATCCCAAGCTGGACAAGCCGGCGCGGGTTCGCCGCCTGGCGGAGTTGCTCACCTCGCCCGCCAACGGGCGCCTCCCGCGCACCATCGTCAACCGCTTCTGGGCTCGGCTGTTTGGCCGGGGCCTGGTCGAGCCGGTCGATGACATGGAGCAGGCCGCGTGGAACCCGGACGTGCTCGACTGGCTGGCGAAGGACCTGATCGACCACCAGTACAACCTGCGCCACACACTGGAGGTGCTGGTCACGAGCCGCGCCTATCAGATGCCGGCCCTCGGGACGGACGAAAGCGCGGTCAAGGAGTTCGTGTTCCGCGGCCCGCTGGTCCGGCGCCTCTCGGCCGAGCAGTTTCACGACGCGCTCAGCCAGATCACCGGCGTCTGGTATGACAAGTCGGAACTGCCCGCCATCACCAACGAGGTGCGGGCGTGCGCGGTGGCGGCGGACCCGCTTGCGGTCGCGATGGACCGGCCGAACCGGGAGCAGATCATCACCAGCCGGGCCAGTGCCGCGACCACCCTGCAGGCGCTCGAGCTGACGCACGGCCAGACGCTCGCGAACTTGCTGCACCGCGCTGGGGAGAAGCTCGCGACCCCGAATGTCCCGACCGAGGCCCTGGTCGGCCAGATTTACCAGACCGCGCTTGGCCGGCATCCGACCGGAGCCGAAGCCGAGATCGGGGCGGAATTGGTGGGCTCGCCCGCCCGCGCTGATGGGGTGGAAGACCTGCTCTGGGCGGTGGCCATGCTGCCTGAGTTTCAATTGATCCATTGAGAGGCAAGTTATGAACCAGAACCGGCGTGATTTTCTCAAGACGGCGGGTGCCGCAACCCTCTCCGCGCTGGCGGCCGGGTACCCGCGGCTTTCCTCCGCGTCACCAGTGCTCGACCGGCTGCCCGCCACCGCCGACACGGTGATCGTGCTCTGGATGGGCGGCGGCATGGCTTCGACCGAGACGTTCGATCCCAAGCGTTACACCCCGTACGAGAAGGGGATGGGCCCCGGTTCGTTCCTCAGCACCTTCCCGAGCATCGACACCGCCCTGGACGGGGTGAAGTTCTCGCAGGGCTTGGAGCGCCTGGCCCGGGTGATTGACCGCGGCACGCTGATCCGGACCTACACGGCCGGGGATCTCGGGTTCATCCTCCACTCCCGGCACCAATACCAATGGCACACCGGGTATGCCCCGCCGCAATCGGTGGCGGCGCCGCACCTCGGCGCGGTGATTGCGCGGACGCTGGGGCCGCTCAACCCGGTGGTCCCCCCGTTCATCAACATCGGCCAGCGGTTTGATCTCGGGGAAGGGGAGGAACTGAAGGCCTTCACGACCGCCGGTTTTCTCGGCAGCGAATACGGGCCGTTCAACATCCCGCTTCCCGAGTCCGCCGCCAGCAGCGTGCGGCCCGCCGCGGGCATGACCCCGGAGCGCTTCGCGAACCGCGAGAAGATGTTCAAGAAACTGGTCGCGGCCAGCCCCATCGGCGAGCACGGCAGCGATTACCAGCGCGACTCCCTCCTGCGCTCGCTCGACAACGCCTACCGCCTGCTCAGTTCGCCCGCGTCCAAGGCGTTTGATCTCACGCTGGAGCCGATCGAGAAGATCCAGGCGTATTCGCCCGGGTACCAGCCGAACCAGCGGTATGACGCCTCGCAGGATCGCTTCGGCGCGAAATACGAGGAGCGGATGGTGGGGCGTTTCGGTCTCGGCTGCCTGCTCGCGCGGCGGCTCGCCGAGGTGGGGGCCCGTTATATCGAGGTCACCACCGAGTACATCCCGTTCCTGAACTGGGACACCCACGAAAACGGCCACGGCCGGGCCGCGGCCATGAAGCAGTCCATCGACGCGCCGGTCGCCCAACTGGTGCTCGACCTGGAGGAGCGCGGGCTGCTCAACCGGACCATGATCGTGCTGGCCAGCGAATTCAGCCGCGACGCTTTGATCGAAGGGAAGCCCGACAAGACGGTCAAGGATCAGGTCGAGGTGCCCGAGCGCGTCGAGGACCCGAAATTCTATGGCATGCACCGGCACTTCACCGAGGCCGGATCGGTGTTGCTTTTTGGCGGCGGCGTCAAGCGCGGCTACGTCCACGGCCGCACCGCCGACGAGCGTCCCTGCCGGACCTTGGAGAAGCGGGTGGTGATTGAGGATCTGCACGCCTCCATTTACACCGCGCTGGGGATCTCCCCGAAGATGGCGTACGAGATCGAGCAGCGGCCGTTCTACGTCACCCGCGACGGCGAGGGGAAGCGGATCAACGAGCTGTTCGGGTGAGGCGGGGTTCCCGTCAATTGCCCGCCAGATCGAGGCAAACCACCCGGTCCTCGTTGCGCAGATAGAGCCGCCGGTCCGCCAGCACCGGCGCGGCCCAGCAGGGGTAATGGAGCTGCGGGACCTGCCAGGAGCAGAGTTCCTTTGGCTCGTGCGGGTCGGGGGCGAACAACCCCAGCTTGCCGCCCTCGCCCAACACGATCAGTTTCCCATCCGCCAAGATGAGCGAGCCGCGGCCGTATACCGGCGGCTGGGGCGTGCTATGCGGGCGCCAGCGCTCGTCCCGGGTCCAGAGGACCTTGCCGGTCCGCCACTCGACGCACCTGAAGCTGGCATCCGGTTCATTGCGGCCACTGAACGCATAGAGAAAGCCGTCGACCAGCACCGGAGTGCTCCAGTGGATTTCCAAATTCGGCGCATCGGCCGCGGCGCCGCTCTTCCGCGCCGGGCTTCGCCAGGACTCCTTGAAGGAATGCCCGTCCACTCCCGCTTGGATCAAGACGGCGCCGATGCGGTAGTACGCGGCCGAGATGAGCACCTCGTTGCCGGAGACTACCGGGCGCATCGCGTTGACGGATTCGCTCACGGGCGATTGGAA
>Ga0182030_10002308_pt1 | contig 40402 bp, 28 predicted proteins | sample 812S3MmetaG_FD_121299 | JGI IMG/M metagenome (GOLD analysis project Ga0182030, IMG submission 121299) | Permafrost microbial communities from Stordalen Mire, Sweden - 812S3M metaG (Illumina Assembly) | ecosystem: Environmental > Terrestrial > Soil > Wetlands > Permafrost | place: Sweden...
CGGGGAACGAAGCGGCGTTCAGGACACCCTGAGGCAGATGATCTCCTACCCACACGGTGGACACGTCCGCCGCGACCACAAAAAGACCAGAGATCTCGGCCTCTCCCAACTCGAGTTTGTCGATTCGAGTCACGGTTGCTCGGGTGGGCCCAGCCTCTCCGGGCCGCCCGGCAATCGCCTCGCCCATGTCCGGGAGCCCGAGTTCGTGCGCCAGTTCCGTGCTGACCATAGTCCCGGTGACGCCCGTATCGAGCGCAAACTGGAAAGGGCCCTTGCCATTGACCCGCACACTCACGACGGGCCGGCCGCCGAATAGCTCCATGGGGACGACGGTCTTCGGCACGCGAAGTTCGATCTGCGGAGGTGGCGGAGGGGCATGGCGAACGACCTCTTGAGTATTGGCCGCCGAGGCTTGCAGGAGAATCAATGCCAAAACGCCGCCGACGCATGCGGGATGTCCCTTCATTGGTTGCCTCGCGTGCCGAGACACAAGCATGAGCGCGCCATTTGGCGTCCAAAACTGCCGGCACACCATCCGAGAAGTCTCTGCTTCGTTCTGCACACTCAGTGGACACTCTCGCCCGAATAGTACCCACTCCGAGTGCGCACCGTTAGTTTGCGATGGCCTGGCGCCTGCGCTCTTACCTCAATCACCCGGTAGGCGCCATTTTGGCTGTGGTTGGTTGGCTTGTACCCGATTGTGTACTGACTGCGAATATCACGGGCCACGGTCCGAGTGATGTCATCAACTTCGTCGAGGCCTTTTGGGAAAAAAGCGACTCCGCCCGTGCTGTCGGCCAGACTCCGCAGAGCTCCGCTGTCCGACGGCTGAAGTCCGTCGCCGAGCAGCCCAATGGCATAGAGCGTCGGTCCGTTCTTCTGCTGCAAGCGGCGCATAGCCTCCTGTAATGTTTCCCGACTGGCATTGTCCCGGCCATCGGTGATCACCAGCAGTACCTTCCGGTCCAAGTGGGTATTGTTCTTCAAATGGATCGCGGAAGCGACGATGGCGTCATAGAGCGCGGTACTGCCCTGCGTGGAAGCTTTCTGCAAAGCTTGTTGGAGCAGGTCGATATCAGAGGTGAAGTCCTGGTCGAGATAGGAATCCTGGCTGAAATTGACCACGAAGGTTTCATCTTTGGGATTGCTGGCTCGAATCAGATTGAACACCGCCTGATTCACCTTGTCTCGCTTTTCGCGCATGGAGCCGGAGTTGTCGATTACGATGCCCATCGCCACCGGCACGTCGTCCCGGTGAAATGAGGTAGTCGCTTGTGGCACTCCGTCCTCGAATGCCGTGAATGCCGGTCGGTCGAGACTAGTGACGAGGCGTCGCTGCTCATCTACGACCGTGGCGTGCAAGATCACTTCCCGCACTTCCGTCTTGAACACGAAGACAGTGCCCTGATCGTCCGCGGGCTGCTGACTGTCCGGTTCCGCTGGCATCGTTGTGCCATCGCTAGGAGGCGCAGGCGCAGCATTGGGTACTGGGAGCGTTTGCTGGACGCCGGTTGCGCTTGGAGGAGTTGGACCCGAAGGGGAGGTTTGACCCTCTACTCCAACGGTTGCCAGAGCGAGCAAGAAGCACACGCCGCCAAGCATCATGCTGACGCGCCACCGCTGGAACGCAGTTGCGGACATGGGGAGTTGCTCTTCGCCGCTGTTATCGTTCGTATTAAAGCTGGCCTTAAGGCTCATAGGTGCTGACTCGTGGTGCTAACTCGTGCTACTAACTTATTGGTGCCAATCTTAATCAACCGCATGATGTCCCCATCGATCATGGCCCCATGTTATCCGCAGTGCATGTTGCTTGAGCTTGTGACGGCGGATAGGGCTGGGGCACACCGGTCGGCGGAGTTAGCCAGGGAACGTCGACGAAGTCGAAGAAGTCCAGCAGATTTGGCTGGGCGGCATCTCTCAACGTGAGAGCCGCACTGCTTCCTATAAACCTGGCTTCAACGAGCTTGATCACGGCCGTGTGGTCCATGGGCGTGTGCGAAACATAGTGCTTGCGAGTGAAGGGGGAGAGAACAATGTTTGGCAGGCGGAAACCGAGTTGAGCGGCAAACCCTTGCTCCGCCGCCGCGTCGGTGGGATGTGTGCCCGGATCTCGATTTGCCACCGGAGGAGTAGTTCGCAGATCGCAGTGCAACGTCGGAGTGTCTGTGTCATTCGCGGGGATACACGGATTGTAGGAATCCGGATTGACGGCAATGCTTGAAATGTCGGTAGGATAGTCAACCAAGAACTGGGAATCGGTCTTGTCGTTGGTGTGCCCTGGAACCGGCGGCACGTGATCGTAGGGACCGCCGCCTTCGTCATAGCTCAAGAAGAAGATCGAATCCTTCCACGACGGGCTTGCCATGAACGCATTAAACAGGCTGGCGACCTGAGCTTGCCCTAACAGAATCGACTGTCCCGATCCCGGGTGTTCGTCGTTGTTGCTATAGCCAGCTTCGATCCAGGTGAAGGCGGGAAGAGCGCTATTCGCCAGGTCGGTAATGAACTGACCTACGGGAGCGATGTGAGTAACGTCTATGCAAAAGGCGTTGTTTGGATCCCCCACGGCGGGTCCCGAATCTTGAGTGGGCGCTACGCAGGTGGGACGTTGCTCGTCCTTCATATACAGGTAATTGACCGAGTAGGTGAAATAAGAAAACGTAGTTGCAGGATACTTATTAACGGGCTGTCCGTTCCCGCAATCCCCGTCGTTGCTGGCCGAACATTGGTCTTCGGTCGTTGAGTAGTAAAGCCTCCACGACACTTTATTTGTGTCCAGCTCCTGGAATATGTTTGGAATCGCCAGTTGCACCCCAAGGTTATCTTCGTTCGATCCGGGATCATGTACCAGGCCCTGCGTGGTCCCGCCCGTCATGGTTGCAACGCGGTTGGGAATGCTCTCGGCGGCGACGGGAGAAAACCAGCGATCCGAGAGGGCGAATTGCGACGCCATATAGTAGTAGTAATTCAGATACCCCTCATCGTAATAGCCCATGGCACGCTGCCCGACTAAGTCGGTGAATTGTCCGCCTGAGCATTTATTGGCAGGGATCGCACAGTAGTTCGCATAGCCTTCGGCGGTGTGGACAAAACCGTCCATGTTGATCGGCCGCGTGATATCGAAGTTGTAGCGGTTTACGTCACCATAGCTGTTCAACCAGGCGGAAGATTCATCGTCGATGCAGGTGCTTTTGAGTTTAAACAAATTAAAACTCTGTCCTTCGTCGTCAAGGTTGAAGATTGTGCTCAGCTTGTCGTCAATGCCGTCCACATTGTAGGTAACGCCGTCGTCCCCTACATTGAAGCCATTCGCGCTGCGATAAGGGTTCAGCATTCCGAAATAATGGTCGAAGGTGCGATTCTCCTGCATCATGAAGATGATGTGATTGACGGAAGCGTTGAGGCTGCCTGGAGCCACTGTGACCGTCGCAGTTGCGGTTGCAATTTTATTGTTGGGTCCGGTTGCGGTTGCGGTGTAAATAGTTGTGACCGTTGGACTCACGCTTTGAGTTCCGCCACTTGCCGGCAGGGGGTAGCTGTTCGAATCCACGTTGTCTGTAATCACTACCTGGGTCGAATTTGCGGCTACCACGGTGAGTGTGCTCGACTGTCCGGCAACAATGGAGGCGGGATCCGCGCTTATCGTCGCCGTGGTCACTCCCCGAGCGGTCACGGTCACCGTCGCTTGTGCGGTGGCCGTCTCGGTTCCGGACCCACTCGCGGTAATGATGTAGGTCGTGGTTTGAGTGGGGGTTACGGTTGTGCTCCCTGCCAACGCGACTGGCCCCACACCGTTGTTGATCGTGGCCGACGCAGCGTTGGCGGAGGTCCATGTCAAGGTTGCAGTCGCACCGACCGTAATCGTCGTGGGCGAAGCGGCGAACGTGACAGTCGGCGCAGGCGGCGTACCAGTCAGGCCCACGCACCCGGTTAACAAACCGGTCGTCAGGCTCAAAGCAAGGGATAGCAGCAGATGAGAGGTGCGCCGCCGAGGCCTTTTCATGTCTGCATTCAGGTGCTGAAAAGCAGCCTGCGAGTTGCTTGTGCGGAAGCCTATCTTTCACGGAAAAGCAGCATGACGCGCACTTTATTCGTCGTTCCTTACGCCGAAAAAGCCGGAATGCCGTCCCTTAGAGTAGCCCAGTACACGTGTGGGGCAAGCTGCGACCAAGGCCTCCAACCGCTACTGGCCAATCTTTGCATGTACTTCCGAGTAGTTCGATCCCTGTTTACCCTTGCGATGGCTCGAAACACTTACCTACAATCGGGACAATCAGTCTTTCGAGTCCGCTCTCAATTACAGGCCAAGGAGGCCATTCAGGTGAAAAGGTGGATGCTTTTCGTAGCGCTGGCAACATCAGTCCCCGCGGTCGCAGGAGTTTCTGTCACTGCACCCGTCAACAATAGCAATGTTGCCACCACCGTTCAGTACGCAGCTACCGCGACTACGAGCTGCGCCCATGGGGTTTCCGCTATGGGTATCTATACGGCTCCTGGAGTACTGGCATACACCGTCGGCGGTGCAGAGCTCAAAACGGAGCTGACGCTCAACCCGGGGACGTACAATACCGTGGTCCAGGAATGGGATAATTGCGGAGGAGCTTCTAAAACTCCTGTCAAGATCACGGTCGGCGGTCCCGTGAAGGTGACCGCTCCCGCGAACGGCAGCTCGGTGGGCTCCCCCGTCCAGTTTGTTGCTTCTGCCACAACCAGTTGTCCGGCTGGAGTGGCGGCGATGGGAATCTATACGGCTCCTGGAGTGCTGGCCTACAAGGTCAACGGAGCCAATCTGAATGCTCCTTTGACACTCAGCGGGGGAAGCTATCAAACCGTGGTTGAGGAATGGGACAACTGCGGGGGCGCCGCTACCACGCCGATCGCGATTACCGTGGGCTCCGGCGGCCACTCGGGTCAATTCGCGCGCCTTGATCAGCAGCATGGATGGACGGGATACGCACTGCTTCCGCCAACATACAACATCTGCACTTCGTGCGTGCCGACCGGACCCCAGCTTACCTGGGCGATGACCCAGGGCGTCACGTCACCCGCTATGAGTGGCGGAGATTCCGCCCGCATGGATATTGGGGGGCAGACGGACTATTCCGACGGGCTGTGGAACAATCACCTGATCGGTGATTTTTCGTCGCAAGGTCTCCCCGATCCAAGCCATTCCCTTGTTCCCAACATCCACAATTTTACCTACGACGTCTATTTCTACGCGACCGACATAAGCGCCTCCCAGGCGCTGGAGTTCGACATCAATCAATTCGTCAATGGCCAGTCGTTCATCTGGGGGCATGAATGCCGGATTGCCGGCGGAAATGAGTGGGACATCTGGGACAATCCGGGTCAGAAATGGCACCCGACCGGGGTTGCCTGTAATCCCGTGAACAACGCGTGGAATCATCTGGTCATTAAGGCGCAAAGAACCTCCGACAATCGCCTTCTGTTCCAATCGATTTCATTGAACGGTCAGACTGCGACGCTGAACTACTACGAGGATCCCACTCCCACCACTTGGTACGGCATCACAGTCAATTACCAGCAGGATGGCAACTACAAGCAGGAGCCCTATTCGATTTGGCTGGACAATCTGACGTTCACATATTCATAGGCTTGCTCTGGCGATTCGCGCCACCGACGGCCGTCTCGCCGGCGGCCGTCTCCAGCCTGGTTGATGCGGATGCTCGCTCATTCCCCCACGCCTAACGGGCGCCAGACTCTCTGACAACTACCTTCCGGTCCCTCAATGCCAATCTTCCCGTGTCGCCGCTGTCGGCATCCGCTCCAGAGTTCTGATCGATCCCAACAAATTCGTGAACTTTCGTTATCTAGCGTACGGACATCCATTGAGTCATATTGTTTGCAGCTCAGACCAACTCATCAACTACTGTCTGCGACGCTTTTGGACATGCTTGTCATACCACTTTCGTCGGTCCTCTTGGGTGGTCAACTTCGTAGGGCTGCAGCCAGGCTCAGGCGGAAGATCAGACATCGCAGATTCGGCGCGGGCAGCCAGTCGGCAAGATTTCATCACGTTTTCGGTTAGCTGGAAGAGGCCGCATACACCGGTGGATACTACTTTCCACGTCTTGTCGCTCCCGGGGCTAAACCATACCTTCATGCAAGCAGATCAATTGTCTCAACCACACGCTGGCCGTTCTTAGGGCAGCAGACGAGGTAGTTAGATAATGAAAATATCGAGATATGCTCTTCTATTTGGGCTCTTAGCCGTAACGGCGTGTTTGCCGCTGGCGCCCCGTGCATTCGGCCAGATTCAGTCCACGATCAGCTGCCCAGCAGGACACGGCTACTGGGATGTATTGAGCGTAATGATGATGGACCCGGGACTAGCCTCCAGCTACCACATGGAGGGCATCACCAAAGGCCTGCCATCGTCGTACATCTATACCATGTGGGATCAAAGTCAGGCCAAGCTCTATTACGTGAAGAACCCACAAGGCAACCCCTGGGACATCAATATCTATGACTCAAGTTACATCTACCAATGGGTCACGGAACTGGGCTCCTGGAAGGGTGTCGACCACTGGAACGACCCAACCAGTTGCAAGAAATTCAACAATGGCAGCCAGAAGGGCGGGGCCGACTTTTCCATGCGCTGGGCCGCGCGGTGCGCGTCTCCGGGAGGAGAAAACAGTTCGTTCTGGAATTCTGCGCCTCCTGCACAAGCGAACAATACGAACTACTACACCTATGTGGACCAGGCACTGCAAAGTCCGTCCCAAAATCTCGACCATTCCTTGCTGGAATTGAAACCAGCACGCACCATGGTCATCACCGACCACCGCGCGGATCCACCACGACGCTTTCCCATTACAACATTGCCCCTGCAATATACATACAGCTGTGGTGTTTCCGGGAACGTCAACTCGTGTAAGTTCCGTGAAGTCTTTGAATATGGTTTGGATACAGACGTCAATCCAGTGGACAACATCAAACACAGCTATGGATGGATACGCTGGCGCTACTACACCAACGCCACAGGGGGAAACCCAAAGATTGCCGCCAGATGGATACAGGCGAATATATCGACCTCCAACCAGTTGATGCCAGGACAGGTCAGCCTGGTCTTCCAGTGTTTCTAGACCGACCTGGACTATAAGACGAACGTCAGGTAAGAACACTTCTCCCGGGCCGGATGGCGCGATCGTTCCTTGGCACCGGACCCGCGGGAAGTGGACCTCGGCCCTGCAACTCCCACATGGCGCGCTTTTTTCCTTCTTCGCTCTTGATCTCATCGGGAGATCAGATCAACCTCTCGACTCTTTCCCATTTCGGGCAACCTTAGGTGGGTCCCCTTCATCCATAAGGCTGCAACTTCGTGCTATTAGCTGGAATGAGAGTGAAGGCCGTCGACGCATTGCGCACGCGCAGGACCCTGACAGCCGGCTAAGAACGGTCAGCGGTCTCGGCTCACCGCCTTGATGAGGTCCCCTTTCACCATGAGGAAAGTTCTATGAATGCGTTTCGCATCTTGGTGGCCGACGACCATCCGATATTCCGTTTCGGCCTGTGCTCGCTGCTTCGGTCTCACCCCAGCTGGGAGGTCTGCGGAGAGGCTGCTGACGGACGCGAGGCGGTGGAGAAGTGCCGGCAGTTGAAACCAGATCTTCTTATTCTGGACATTTGCATGCCAAGGCTAAACGGCATGGACGCGGCACGGCAGATACTGAAAGACAATCCCGCCCAGGCCATACTGGTCCTTACCGCCGTGGACTCCGAGCAGGTGGTCCAGGACTGTTTGGAAGCGGGTGTTCGCGGGTGGGTTTTTAAGTCCGACGGAACCGATGACATGATGACGGCGGTGGAGGCCCTGCAAAGGCACAAGAGCATTTTCAGCTCGCGAATATCCGATCTGCTTACGGAAGTTTACAAGCGGCATCGCGGGGATGATCCCTCCACCGCCAAAGTAGCCAGGTTGTCGCCTCGGGAGCGCGAAGTTGTGCAGCTCTTGGGTGAGGGGAAGACTTCCAAGGAAGTCGCCACGATGCTAGGCGTGACATTGAAAACACTAAAAACGCATCGCTGCAATGTCATGCTCAAGCTCAAGCTTCATTCCATCGCCGAGTTAGTGCTGTATGCGGTGAGGAACGAGATCATCCACGTGCAACTTCCAGCCGCACTGCGCTTGCCCAACCCGACCGGCGCGGCCTCGCAGCGAATTAACTGAAAGTTTCGCCTCCTCGATTTTCCGCTCCTACCGTCACTGAGGGCCGCCCGATCCACCAGCGTTTTGCGCGCAGCGAACTGGCTTACCAGATCCCTTTATCGTTTCCCGTGACCTTGTATGCAACAAAGGCCGCTGCCGCCAGGCCGGGCAACAAGGACAGACGACTCACAGTTCGCAAATTCTTTTGCGTGCCGGCGCAAAGCACCTGGCGCAAGAAAAGGCCGACCGCTTGCGGCACAATCGAGATTCGCAGGAAATCCCCCCGCAACTGCAGGGCGTCTCCTTTTGTGGCCGAAGAAGCCACGTCGGCGGGTATCTCCAGCTTGGCCCCATAAGCGCGGTCATAGTCGGCAACAGCCGCGAGAAAAGTTGCAACCCCCGGCCAGATGCCGCTGGACTCAGCCGCCGCTCGCAAAATGGTGTAGTCCAACTGCTGTGCTTGTACCAGCTTTGTCGTATCCACGATATCGCACAGCCGGCAATAAAAATGGCGGTACATGCGTTGCAGGGTGGTGATGAGCACACGTTCCTCAGGAGCTGGCACGCGGAAGGTATAGCCTCCAACCGTCCGGCGAACGGCGCGGCTTTCGACGCGGCGTGCCAGATTCAGATGCTCCCCGGTCTGTCCCAGGCATCCGACATGTACCTCGACTGCCTCCGACAGGCCCGGCAGTTTGAAGTTCCACTTGTTCGCCAGGCGATCACCCCAACTGCGAGGCAGGACTTCGGCGGCAAGATTCTTTCGCAGGATGCTGACGACCTGGTCTTGAGCGCCTCCGGTGTACAGGTCAAGGTCCGAACCAATATCCGGCCAGTGATCGAGCGACTTGATCACAATGGCCGAGCATCCCGCGCTCTCCAGTTCTTCGCAGACCGTGTGCAGCACGCTGAGCGCTCGACTGATCCGCTCCTGCTCTTTCGCCAGCGCCGTCGCACATTGGCTCGACACGCGCGGGCTCATGGCGCCCAAGGTGGAACTCTGCAGCGCTTCGATCGCGCGAACCAGTACATGGTGCAAATCGGCAAACGCGAGAAATCGAGAGAACTCGTCATGATCCCAATTCGAGAGCATTCGCAGCTCATGACCCAGGGCAAGCGCATTCGATCCGGCGAAAGGCTCACCCAACAAGAGCTGCGAGAGCAGATGAAGATCTCGAGCAGGGATCGATCTCCCAGTTTGCATGGCGTCGTCCATTGCCAAAGAACTCATATCAAAATCCATCTCGGTGCGACGCGTTCGTTGCCGGTCCTGCGCACTTGCGGCCGACTCCCGATTCGATGGCGGTGCCTTCCTCATAATCATTCCACGTGGCGACCATGAGAAAAGGCATGGGTTTGACCTGGTTATAGAAATGAAAGAGGTGCAGAGTGTCCTCGAACGTCTTCCCGCAACGTTCATCGATGTGGCGATCCAATCCCCAGGACGCCTTGGTATCGTCGAACCCAGGCCAAGCCGTGCCCACAGCGATCTTGTCGGGCCGGCTTTGCATCTTCTTGTAGAAAGCTTCGAGATATTCTTTACCCCAGTCGCTTCCATCTCGCGCCCATTCCTTGGAGGGATGAACCCAAGCGTAGTTGCCGTCGAAGGCGTTGGCGTACTGGGGCGGAGGATCGTCCTTATAAATTAGCAATGGGGGAACAGGCCAAGTGTTGACTTGCGCTCGCACGCGGTTCCAATCGGTGTGGCCGCGTTTGGGAAAGATGAAAATTACCGGCCGGCCGTTGTATTCAAGGTAGGCATCCCGGCCCGGGGCTCCTGGCCGAAGGTAGGCGTCGTACGCTTTGGCCATTGCCGCCAGCGATTCCTCGGTGGCGTGGCCATTATCTTCCTCGGTTTCATCGTACATAAGAGCCACTTTGAAGCGGCTCTGGCTGGCGACCTCCTGCATCAGCGCGTAACTGCGATCGAGAAAAGGACGCCGTTCCCCATACCAGTCAACGGCGAAGGCCTGGACTCCGAGATCCTTGGCTTTGTCGATTTGCCGCCGCAGGACTGCGAAATCGTCGGTGCGGTATCCCACCTTGATGTGCTCCGGGTCGCCGAACCATGGCACGTAAACCGCCACCACTTTGGCGCCTTGCGCGGGACTTTCCACTGCCTGGCTCAGCCCACGGTAAGCGCCCGCGCGGTGACATCCGGAAGCAGTTATCAATACCGCCGCGATGCCGAAGATTAGAGGCAGCTTCGACTTCGACATCCCTATTACTCTTGGTCTCCCTAAGATCATGAGTTCCATCAAGAAGCGGGCACACTTTGCAGCAGACGAACCATCCAGCGGTCCGCAGTCGGGGTCATCAGCACCAGGAACCTCGCGCTCACTTTCTCGCCATGAAGAAGCCTGGAGCCGTCGAATATCTGCACTTCATACTCGGTGCTGTCCTGCAGTTGGATGACGCCGCCATCGGGGGAATAGAAGACGGCTTCCAAGGTGTGTCCATGGTCGATGTAATGGCGGTGAATACCGCTGGCGCCCTGCTCCGCGATGGTCTCGGTGAATTCCTTCTTGGCAACGCCGGTAAAATAGCCATTCAGCAGCTCGGCGCGGTTTTGCTCCAAACCTGCGGCTAGTGTTTGCCAAGCTGCGCCGTAATCATGCACGATTTTCTGCCGAGTCAAGTCTTCCATGTCTCGCGGTCCTCGCGACACGGTGAGGTCCACCCTGGGTAGCGACGATGATGTCGGAACAGAACTGGAAGTGACCAAGGCTGTTTTGGGCGCCCACAGCCCAAAGCAAAACAGGAAAGCAGCCGCGCTGGCGAAGAGCTTCAACGTGAGCCTCCCAAATAAATTTCGTTTCCGGCCACGACTCCGGAGGCCACGGAAATCGTCGCGGGCCCGGCGAAGCCCATATCCGTTCGAGCCACACCTTTCTTGATGGGTGCGTCTACCGTGCTTCGTCCGAGTTTGTCCAACTTGGTAAATGTGACGATCGTGCCGTCGGGTACTGAGTTTCCTCGACAATCGCGAACCGGCTCGGTTTGCAGCACGACACGGTCGCCTTTATGCTCCGCAGATGCGTGCAGCTTGCAGGGTTCCGCAGCAAGCTGCTGCACCACCCTGCGTTCGGATAGTTGTCCCAGGGATGCGTCAATCACCACGGCTCCGTCTTTAGCGCCGGAATTCAGACGGGTCCACGCGATACCGTTCCGGGTCATTCGGGGCGGGGAAGACACCACGGTCTCTTTGGGGATCGCGCCGGCGATTGCTCGGAACGTGACGCTCTCAGGCTGCAACGCGAGATTGTGAAAGCCGTCCATGACCACGGTCACCGCGCTGATGGCATCGACCCTGCCCACCGGTACGCGAGAGGGGTGTACCAGAAATACCAGCTCCGCTCCGCGGTTCGGAGTCACATAAAAGTTTGTGGTGGAGCAGTCCTCTCCGTTGCAAGCCATGACCTGGTAATTTCCAGCCGTGGCGATCTCCTCGGAACTGATCTGGATGGTATCTCCCGCCTGAAACTGGCGTTTTGCCACGCTCCCAGGCCCGATCAGATAGAACGTTGCAGAACCGGTGCCGCTGCTGGATACAGCGACCGCTTCTCCGGCGCTGACGATAGCGGGCAGGCGCAGAGCGGGCGGCGTTTCTGCCTGGGACATGGCCACGAACGCTGAGCACAGAAGGAAGGTGCAGCAAAGAAACGCGCAGCAGAGGAAACGCATATCAGGAGGCACCCCGTGTGTACTGATTGGCCATTACGCGAAAACGCTGGACCCGCGCGGCCACATCGGCAGGGAGATCGACGGCAAAAGGCTGCGGAGTCGTCGGCAGCAGTGCCCGATCCACGTATTCGTCCGAGACCCAGATGACTTTGCCATTGTTGTCATAGCAAGTCGCCAGCACGTGAGCGATATTGACAGTCTGTCCACTCTGGTTCACCAGTTCGCCTGCAAGGACCTTACTTCCCGCGGTATTTGTTTCCAAACGCTGGTTCATGACACCGATTACCGGATCGGCCGAGGCCGGAACGGCGGCGACATTTGCGTCCATGCGAACCTGCTTCAACTGATTGAGCTGCAGCTTCGGGAAATCGATTCGGTAAGGCGTGACTTGGCTGGGCAGCAGAATGTGCGACACCTTGTCGAAGCTGCCCTCGTGACGGAATTCCACTCCGTTGGCATCCACCAGCGCAGCGTTGACGTTGAGGTAGGCGGGAATGGTGTCTTCATTTACAACTTCCCCCATCACGATCACGGAATCGTTCCGCTCGATCGCATTCATGGAGATAATGCGAACTTTCGGGGGATCGATGCTGGCCGTGCCCCATTCACCTTCCGGTCCGCGATTCACAACATCCCATCGCAGGTAGTTGACGGCCATCACTTGAGCGGGGAGTTTTGGAACTTGGGAGACTGGCCAGAACACCTTCCAGTCGTTTTCCTTTCCCCTGCGAACCACTTTCAGGTCGCGAGTGTCGGAGAGCGAGCCGACGGCAGTGGACCAGTTCAGTTTCACGCGGACCAATGCGTCGTCAGCGTCCTGGTGGAGCACGCTGACTTCAGAATCCTCGAGAGTGGAATAAGTCCGCAAACTGCCGTCGCCGCCCGCCAGGTCGTAGACGAAAGCGGAGCTGTCTACTTGATTAGCATTCGCCAATTGCGCTTGGGCTTTTGGCCAATTCTTCTCGCGCACCGAGCGCAGCAGGTTCTGGACGGCCTGCTCCGGAGTGTTCTGAGCGCGCAAACTGACTCCCGCTGCTTTGGCAGACTGCAGCCAACCTATCGCCACCAGCAGAAGAATCCCGAAAAGAAGGGTCAGTGCCAACCCGTATTTCATGAATTCCCCTCCCGAACATACAGGGCGTCATTTGTCCGAACAGGAACCATCAGGACCTGCGGCATTCGCCGGCGGTCCGGCAGCAAGATGAGGAATAGAACGGACAGGAAGGCGGTGCCGATTGGCAGAATGCCCCACAACAGGCCCTCCCAAGGCGCGGGGACAGCATCCGACTCGATCTTTCGTGCCGGAGCTACATCCTCCTTGGACCAAACCGTAATCGTCCCACCATCGTAAGTTTCAATCTGACGCCAGCCGGCAAACACTAACAGCGGCTCGTAATACTGATCGTGAACGAAGATGTATTTCAGGCCATAGCGGTTGGCATGTTTCAGCATGGCGCGGAGAGAATCCATACCAGCGGTCCCGAAAAACTTGGCGCTGGTTAACTGGGCCGCGCCATAGTCTGTCATTTCCGGCAGCAGCCGTGCCGAGTTGTACTCGCCATCGACGCTGGGGGCCTCGGTATACGTCGAGATCTTGGGGAGGGCATTGCCGAAACCGAGCGTCAAATAACGATAACGGTCATGTCCATCGCGGTTCAGAAAGGAAACAACCGAATCCACATTCAGACCGCCCGTGGCATGGAACGGGCTCAAATCAAGCCAAGCCATGGCTAGCGCGAATGTCCCGACGGCGGCTAGGGATAGACCAGTCGCCGCCGCGCGTGGGTAGCGGCGCAACAGATCCACCGCCAACAGGCCCGCGATGGGCAGAGCGAGGAGCGATGCCCAAAGCGTGAAGCGCTCGAACGTCAGAATGTCAAAAGCGCGTCCCAGCAGCCATTTGGGCAGGGGCGTGGAGCCGCCCAGCCCGAAGATAAATGCAAACCAGAAACTGATCAGCAACGGTCTGAGCCGTGGTACCGCAGCGCCCCGGAACAATATGAAGGGGAGGGCCAGAATCATGGCGCCGTAAGGTACAACGAAATAGTTGAAGCCGTAGAGAGGATTGAAAAGAAAATTAGACCGGCTGGCATGGGGAATCGGAATTTGCTTGATCGGGTGCTGCAAAATTGAGATCCAGTAGGGCAACAGAACGACCGCTACCCCAACAATCATCAGGGCTGCGAAAGACGCTCCCCGCAGGAGCACCTTCGTCCCCGCGTTGCCACCGGCTTCAGCGCGCTCGTCCATCCACGCCAGCCAGAGGACAGGAATGGCGAAGAAAATTGCTCCAAAGAGCAAGGTGACGTGATGCACCGACGCCGCCGCCAAACCCAGCATGACTCCCTTCAACAGCGAACGAAGCTTGCCGTGCCGCGCCCAGTGATAGAAATAAGGCACCGCGTTCAGATAAAGAGGAGCCGCAAGGATGGTAGATAACTGCCCAGCCGAGTAGACCAGGAAGGCAACCGCGCCCAGGAAAACGCTGCCCAGAGCAGCGTAGCTGGCCGATATGTCGTCTACCCATAATTTCGCGAAACGATATACTCCCACCGGCAACAACAGCAGCGCAAGAAACTGGACTAGCCCATACGCCGCGTTCAGTCCGACTGCATAAGACAGAAGCGCGACCAACTGGTGTCCCAACGGCGGATAAGTGGTCTGTGAAAAACCCGCGAACCATTTTTCGTTCCAGGGATTAAACCAGTGCTGCGCATAGTGGGAAGCAAAAAAAATGTGAAAATTTGTGTCGTACGAAGCCTTCGCGGGCAACTGCATCAGCAATAGTGGCCCATGTACGGCTGCGACCAGCAAGAGTATTAGTAACAGCGGGATAGGACGGCCCACCGGACTTCTTTCAGCGATCACTGCAATCCTCTCGGCTACCACTCTTTTGGTAACGCTATTGGATTCCGAACCCCCTCAAGGGTTTGCCCCGGTGGGCGGTTTAAAATATGCGCCCGGCGGCGGCTTCCGTAAGCATCCCCTTTGGCGCCGGTAGCACCTAATGATCGCTTTTGAGTTCACATTTTGAGCTCATATTCAAAGATGCCCGTCTTGAGAGGTGAATAAGCACGTGTCACACCGCGTGGTGGTCCCGGCTGGGATGCTCTTGTTGGGCACAGTGTTGTGCTGCGCGCAGACCTTCGAAGTGGCTCCGCAGAACGATGCCCGCCGCACTTCCGGAGCGACCAGTTCACCACGAGCGCGGGCTGCGGCGCCGAATGCGGAAAACACTCTCGGATGGGGTTCAGGTCTCGAGGTCGCCCAACAGGCCCGCGCTGCCCAGGCGGCATTAGGCGGCGGAGATTATGCGGCTGCCAGTTCGCACGCCGAGCTTGCGGCAAAAGCAGCACCCCAGAATGCCGATCTCTGGTTCCTATTCGGATATGCTGCCCGGCTCGCCGGCCGTTATCAGGCGTCCGTCGACGCGTTTCAACGTGGACTGGCACTTCGGCCTGCCTCTGTCCAAGGTTTGGCGGGTCTGGCGCAGACGTACGCCAAGATGGGCCGGAACGAAGACGCCCGGCGCCTGCTGTTGCAGGTCATCGCGACCAATCCCAACAGTGCCAATGAGCTGCAACTCGCTGGCGAGCTCTTTCTCAGTTCCGATCCCCAACATGCTCTGGACTTACTGAAACGAGCGGAAGCGCACAGCCCGGTCCCGCGCACCGAACTGCTCATGGCCCGCGCCTATCAACTGCTGAACCGTCCCGACGAGGCCAACCAATCTCTGGAGCGCGCGCGCAGCCGGGCGCCGCACGATTCCGACGTTCTGCGCGCCGTGGCTGCGTACTATCGAGAAAATAGGAAGTACGATCTCGCCCTCTCCGCACTGCACCAGGTGACAGCCAAGACGGCCGACTATTGGGCCGAGTTGGCCTATACCTATCAGCTGGCCGGCAAGAAGAGCGAGGCAGCGGACGCCTATGTGCAAGCAGCGAACGCGGCTCCAGTGCAGATTGGATACCAGCTAGGCGCAGCCGAAGCGCTGCTGAACGTGGGTAAAATCCAGCCCGCGAGTGAGCTGCTGGGGCGCGCCGAGACGCTGAATGCCGACCACTATCGCCTACACGCCATACGCGGCCGGTTGGCCAGCCTGCAAGACCGTCCCGACGATGCCGTCCGGGAATACCAGACCGCCATTGCACATTTGCCGGAAGCTGTGCCCGAGGGTGCGCTCTATCCGGTCGAGCTGCACATCAACCTGGCGGAGATGTACAAAGACTCTGACAATCCTGCTGCGTCAGCCGAGCAAGTTGGCTTGGCTGCGGCCGAGATTAAGAATATTGAAGCCGGCAACGCGGACAAGCCGGAGTTCCTGCGGCTGCGGGCGGCCATCGAATCGGCCTCCGGTGACCAGCCAGCCGCGGAAAAAGATCTCAAGGAAGCTCTCTCCCTCGATTCCGGTAACCTGGCTCTCATTCTCAATTACGCGAATCTGCTCTGGAAAATGCAACGCCGGGACGAGTCCCTCAAGCTGTTTCACCAAGCCCTGGAACTGGATCCGGACAATCGCTCCGCCCTGTCGTCGCTTGGTTTCTTATCCCGGGAGACCGACAGCCCTAAGGCTGCAGAACAGTACTTTCTGCGTCTGGTCGAGTTATATCCGAACGACCATGTTCCCTATCTAGCGCTCGGCGACCTCTATACGTCGGAGAAACTGTTTCCTCTCGCTCAGAGCAACTATCAAAAAGCATATGGCCTGGCGCCCAAGAAACCCCTCATCGTGGCGCGAGGCGCCAACGCCGCTCTCGAAGGCCACGATCTTGAACTGGCCAAGACCTGGCTGGACCGCGCCGAGGGCGAAATGGACGCCGATGTCCAAGTGATGCGAGAGCGCGAACGCTATCTCACCCTCACAGGACACTATGCTGCATCCGCGGATTTGGGATACCAGGTGCTGGAGAAACTGCCGAAAGACCCTGAAGCTCCCGTGTATCTGGGCTACGATCTGGTTTTTCTCGGTCAGTATGAAGATGCCCTCATCTTGTTCGATAAGTACGAACCCATTCTCCCCAGGGACAAGGACCTTTGGCTGATTGCGGGACACTCGCACAACTCGTTGGGCTATCAAGGGAAAGCGGTCACCGACTTTACCGAGGCCTTGCAGCGCGACCCCACCATGGCTACGGGCTACATGGATCGTGGGTATGTCCTCAACAATCTGAAGAAGCCCGACGCGGCAGCGTCGGACTTTGAAACCGCCATCAAGCTGCATCCGGGATACGGCGAAGCTTATTTGGGATTGGCGATGGCGGACCTGCAACTTAACCGTGCCATTAAAGCGATTGACGAAGTGAATGTCGCGGAAAAGATCCTGGGGCCGTCTCGCATCACGCATCTCACGCGAGCCGAAGCCTTTCGCCAGCGCCTGCGCCTGAGTGACGCGGAAAAGGAATATCGGGCAGCGCTCACTTTCGCTCCCAACGATCCTGAGGTGCAACTTGCGCTTGCGGACACGATTTTCCGGTTACACCGTTATCAGGAAGCGGTGGATCTCTTGCTCCGAGTTTCCGCTGCCGAACCTGACGAACCGCTGGTTTATGCTCGCCTGGCGCGAGTGTATGCCCAGCTCCACAGCCAGCCGGAAACATTGCACTACGCGCAAGAAGCCGAGAAGGCGGGCAAGGGGCAAAGCGGCATCCTGCTGGCCACCGGAGAAGCGTTCCTGACCCTAGGGGACCGGGATGCGGCCATGCAGCGATTTTCTCGCGCCCTCGAAGCTCCGCAAGGAGATGCGATTGACACTCGCCTCGCCATTGCGCGCCTCTACGCACTCGAAGGCCGGGGCGCGGAGGCACGCCAACAAGTGGCCTTGGGACTCGCCGAAGCTCGCGTCTCCGACAACACGCCCCTCAAACCCCAGCACCTGGTCGAAGCGGCGGATGTCTTTCTGACCACACACGAATTTGAGTTAGCCAAGATGTACCTGCAACGCGCACTCGCCGAAGGAGCTGATGAGGACGTCGTTGCCCTGCGTCTGGCGAATGCGGATCTGGCTGAGGGAAAGACCAAAAGTGCGGGGACGGAACTCGCTGTGGCAGCCGGACAAGATGGGCAACCGCAGAGCTACGACTACCTCATGACCCGAGCCAATGTCTACCGCCAGCAGCGGGAAAACTTGCCGGCCCTGGTTGCCTTTGCCCAGGCCAATGCATTGGCCGGCGACGACAAGACCGCCGAATCGGCACAGTACGAGGTGGCATCCGAAGAAGGGCGCAGGATCAACGAAAACGTGAGCCTATCGTCAGCGGCCTCGTTCGCGCCAGTTTTCGAAGATATCACCATCTATGTCCTGGGTGCGAGGCTTCCCCCAAATATTTCCTCACCAAAGCCGCTTCCACCGCCGCGCTCTTCTTTCGAAAGCCAGGCGATTGCCGGCTATCGTTTGCACTTTGCTGGGATGCCGACCTTAAGCGGTTTTGTAGGCGAACGTAACGCCCAGGGTACGATCTCGATTCCCAGCACCGCCACGATCGAAGATCGCAACACTTACGACACAATGTTCAATACCGGAATAAGTCCGACCGTGAGACTGGGGAATGCGAGCATTCTTCTCAATACCGGAGTTCAATTCACAATTCGCCGCGACAGCCTTTCACCGGTCGACATGAATCAGAACCTCTTTCGGCAATTCCTGTATTTCTCCACTAACCCACTGATGAATTGGCTCACAGTTTCGGGCAACGTAATTCACGAAACTGGCCCTTTCGCGGAACAGAATCTCCATTCCAGAGATGTCGTCGCATCCCTCGCCTTTAAAGTGGGCCGCCCTTGGGGAAAGACGTCGCTTATCACGGGATATGGTGTGCGCGACGTGCTATTCAGGCCTTTGATTCGCGAATATTACACCACCGACGCTTATCTGGGATTGCAACGCCGTTTCGGCACACGCCTTCAGTTTGCCGTGCTGGCGGATTACATCCGGGCCTGGGAAGTGCAAGGCTACGATTATGCGACCGCGCAGGCGATTCGTCCGGCGGCCAGATTCGAATACAACAAGTCCGCACGGTGGAGCGTTACAGGTACATTCGCCTTGTCTAGAGGGCAGGGCTTTCACACCTATGACAATACGCAGAGCGGATTTCTGGTCTCTTACGTGAAACCGCTGCGCGGCGCGCTTCGTGACGGGGATCAGCAAGTCCCGGTAGCTTACCCATTGCGCTTCTCCTTCGGCTTCCAGCAACAGATGTTTTACAACTTTTCGGGACACGCTAGCGGCACTTTTCTTCCGGTCGTACGCCTGAGTTTCTTCTAACGGAAAGCGTTTGCGTCGCACGGGAGGATTGGTTTGAAGAAATGATGCATCTCCGAAGGGCAGATAAAGACCCGCAGGAGCTTAAGTCCAAAAAATGGGGCCCATGAGCGCAAGAAACCCGGACTTCACTTTGGCACCGGTGGAAGCCATCGACGGCGGCCCCGCGCCCATACGCCCGCCATCGCGCTCGCTGCGCGCCGCCATCTTCAGCGGGAGCATGATTCTACTGGTTGGGTCAGGATTGGTGAGCGCCATCAACCTGATCTACAACATCGTCCTTGCTCGTTCACTGGGCGCAACCGGCTTCGGACAGGCAGTCTCGGTTTACACGCTGTTGATGCTGCTGTCGGCGGTCACGCTTTCGTTCCAGTTTGTTTGCTCCAAGTTCGTCGCCAAGAACAATTCGCTGGCTGCCAAAGCCGCGGTGTACTCCGTTCTGCACCGCCGGTCCTGGCAGGCTGGCGCCCTCGTCGGAACCACTCTAGCGGTTGCCAGTCCCGCAATATCGCGCTACCTCAATCTCTCCGACCCAATGCTGATCGTCATCCTCGCCGTGGGAACTGCCTTCTACATTCCGCTTGGGGTCAGGCGGGGAATGCTGCAGGGCATGTACAATTTTCGGCGGCTCAGCATCAACTTCATTCTCGAAGTAATGGTAAAGCTGGGCGCAACGGTCGCACTGCTTGCGCTCGGCTTCGGTGTGAAGGGAGTGATCGCGGCCGTATCGGCCTCCGTGGTGGCTGGCTACCTCTGGGCCCGGCCTGGCGCCGAGTTGAAAGTTGCGCCCCAGCCTGGACTGCCAGCGTCATTCTTGGAGGGTCTTCAGGCGATCGTATTCTTCGTAGGCCAGGTCGTCATCAACAACGTGGACATTCTGCTGGTGAAGCATTTCTATCCGCCGGCAGAAGCCGGTCTGTATGCTGCCGTCGCAGTGGTGGGACGGGTCGTGTACATGGCTTCCTGGGCAGTTGTGAGCAGCATGTTCCCGGTTTCGGCTGGCGTGGAGCGCCCAGAGCCCAACCGTCGAGGTGTGGTCATCACACCTCTTCTGCTCGTGCTGTTGATTGTGACGCTGTCGTTATTTGGCCTCTGGCTGCTTCCGAGTGTGGTCTGGAGAGGAGTCTTCGGCGCCGGTTTCCAACTGAGCGCGCAGAACGGATATGCGTCGCTGCCACTTCTGTATGTTGCCACCACGGGTGTGTATTGTCTCAGCGTCGTGCTCATCACATACGAGATGTCCAGGAAGATCGGCAACGCCGGCTGGCTGCAACTGGCTTTCAGCGGCGCCATCGCTGTGGGCATCTATTGGTTCCATGGCAGCCTGCACCAGGTCATCATGGTGCAGTTGGTGCTGATGCTACTGCTGCTGGCTTGCGTGTTCGTCCCATTTCTTCGCTTGCAGTCCCTGCCGTCCTCGGAATCGGCGGCGGAACAAGTCGTGGCCCCAGTCCTAAAGCAGCGGCCGCTGGGCGAGGATGAAGTGATTGCCGAGTTTCTCAGGAACGAGTTTTATCATCCGGAATTCCATCGTTACTGGCAGAGGATGGAGGAGATTGTGCTGGCCCGCGACTTCCTGGATGCAGACCAAAATGCCCTGCGCCGGGCGCTACTTTTCCGCAGACGGGGAAGAATGTGGCGGGAACTTCCGGCCGATACCCAGTGGTGGGAGGTGGAACTGGATCCCGCGGACCTGGCACGGGTCTATATTCTTCCGCGTTCTCATTGGCGCAAAATTGCCAAGGGGAACTTTGCGCTGGGTGAAGTCGCGGAAAGTATCCGCGCCAGCGCTGCCAACGGATTTAATGCGAACTTTCTGGCGAAGATCCGCTCCCTGAACGCTCATCTTCGACAGGACGGAGGACCGGCATCGGCGATCCTCATGATTGGAATCGATGAGAGAAGTCCCCTGACGGTGATCGAGGGCAATCACCGCATGGTGGCTGCCATGCTGCTCTCCCCCGGTGCCGTCTGTCAGCGTTTTCGGTTCCTCTGTGGGTTTTCGCCGCGCATGGCGGAGTGTTGCTGGTACAAGACGGACATTTTCACCTTATGGCGTTATACGAAAAACAGCGTCCGATACTTCCACCGAGATAGCGACGCGGCGCTTGAGGACATGCTGTTCAGAATCCAGCAATACCGGTTCCACGACTAACAACGCGCTCGACGAAGGTCCGCGGTTCCCCGCAGAAGGAGAGTTCCCGGCTCGGTGGTACTCTACTGGACTGGGGCCGTCGGTTCAGGCTCGATCACAGGAGTGTTGTCACGCCGCTTGAGTTGAATTGGACCCTGCTGGCGGCGTCTGGCATACTTTTCGGCATCGATCACCGCATTCACCTTCTTGTCGCTGTCTTGGGCTAAATGTTCCAGCTTCATGCCCAGTACATCGCGGCGCGTCGCGGCGGTCACGTGGGCGCCGGAGCGCTCTCCCGTCCGAGCTTTCTGGTAGTACAAGTCGGCAGTTTCATGATCGCCATCGATCTCGGACAGGTAGCCCATGTTGTTCAAGGCAAAACTGTCTTCAGAATCGAGTTCAGCCGCTTGCTTAAAGTATCGGCGGGCACTTCCAAAATCGTTGCGATTGATTGCGGAAACGCCTAAGAAACTCAAACGCGCAGTCTTGTTCTCGAGCTTGTCCTGGTCAGGCAGCCGCCGCCTGATGCGCTGGGCATTTCGCTCCGACACTTCTGTGATGGGATGCCCGCGTAGCGCTCGGTCCGGTGTAACGATCGCCGGCTCTTTGGAATTCCGGCTGAATGCTGCCTGGTAACTCGTGAGCGCGCCTTGTAAATCGCCTTCTTTTTCCCGGAGAAGGCCGAGGTTGTTCAACGTGAACGGATTATTCGGATCCACCTTCAGTGCATTCTGCAACTGTTCCTCGGCGTCCAGTACCTGGTCCTTCTGCAATAACTGCATCGCTTCCAGATTTGCCCGGTTCACTTGCATGTCTTTATCCAGGATCACGGCCGCCTGAGCAACGGTCTTGCCGCGAAGGCCCGACTTACTTGCCCGGTCCACCACGGCGCTGTAGGACTGCTCCCGGGCCAGGGCGTAGAACTTCTGAGCGCGGTCGATCGAGCCCTCCAGTTCCGAGATATATCCGAGATTGTTCAAAGTGAAGGGATCATTGGGATCGAGCAGGTAGGCCTGATAGAACAGCTTCTTCGCCCTATCCACATGGTGCTTATTGATGGCTTCGACGCCGTCGCGGTTCAGTTGCTGCACCGGGGTTGTGGTTGCCCGCTTGGGCACTGCGATGCGCAAATCCCCGGCCTGGGCATTCTGTAAGAACAATCCGCCGAGCATGGCCGCGGATAAGACGTATTTTGAGAACATCAACGCACCCCGCCTCTGGTCCTGCAAATGGTTGCCTTTTAGATGAAATGGCAGGCGAGGGGTTGCTCCGGGATGCCGCTTTACTTGGTTTGAGGGAAAAGTTGGATTCGGGCTAACTCTACGGCCGGGAAAGTCATCAAAAAGGGGTCTATCGAGGAGTTTGCCAGGTATGAATCTCTCCGGTCTTCTACGCTCCGTTTTGATATTCGTGGCTACGCTTAGCCTGGCGTGGGCCCAGACCGTTCCGAGCGCCAATTCCAGCCCCAATTCCGGCGCTAATTCCGCAAATTCCAATGATGCGGCCGCGCCGTCGGACCAGAGTCTGAAGCAGGTTGCGTCGCTGCCAGATCAAGGGCCGGATCCACTCCTTGACCTGCCGCGCCTGAAGCAAAGCAGGGCCAGCCTAGTCGGGGGCACCCTGGGAAATATCGATCGCTTACGGGACCGCTTCACTCTCCATCTGTTTGGACGAGGCAAGATGACCATTGTCTTTGATCCGCGGACTCGGTTCGTACGCGATGGGAAGGCGGCGGGCGCTCAAGATATACATCCCGGCGACCGAGTCTACGTTGAAACGGTCTTGGACGGAACCGCAGTGTTCGCCAAGACTATCCACGCGTTCACTGGCGCAGCCCTGGGAGTGACTATCGGCCAGATCATCGCCTACGATGCCGGGCAGGGAAGTCTCAGCATCCGCGATCCGCTTTCCTCCCGGCCGGTCCAGTTTCACGTGACCTTAAAGACCGTCGTCACGGGCGCTGGTGTCGGTCCTGGTGCGCTCGTGCAGGTCAGCTTCCTCGGTGGCAAGGGCCCCGCATCGGTCCGCGAGATTCTTGTGCTGGCAGCTCCCGGTTCGGCGTTCACCTTCGCCGGCCGGATTACTTTCCTCGACTTCGCCTCTCATGAACTCGTCGTGGCCAACACAAGCGACGACAACCGGTACGAAATCCAATTCAATCCGGCAGCGATCGAAGCTGACGCTAAAGAACATCTGCAGGAAGGCGCCAGTGTTACTATCGCTGCCAGGTTTAACGGTCAACGCTACGTCGCTGAGAGCGTTACCGTGCTGCCCCACTCCGCCGAATAGAGCGGTCGTTCCATGTGCTCTACTGATAACTCTTCGAGCAGGGAAGCGTTCCGCTGGCGCTACCAGGTTCAATATTGTTGATCAATGTCGAGTTGACAAGAGTCCCGTTCTGGTAGTGCTTCCATTGCCATAGCCCATATCCGGCGGCCAGGAAATACTGCTCCTCGTTGCCGCAGTTCTGAAATGCACTGTCGCAATTGTAGCGATAATGCAGAACTCGCGTGGGTAACTGGCCTATGCTCCCTCCGGTATCCATGAGCACCGGCGCATCTAAATCATTGAGTGCAGTTCCAAGGTTGCTGGACTTGTACGCGCTGCACGAGGAGAAGTACTGGAAGCTGGTATCAGCCACCTGAATTTCTGGTCCCGGAGCGTTGGAAGCCACACAACGAGCAGCAATCGGCAAATCGGCGTCAAATCGTTTGAATGTTGTGTTGTCGGTCCAAGTCAGCTCCGTGGAACGAATGTAGACGTAATTTTGGTCGAATGCCTTGACATCGAACCCGTGCGCGGTGGCACTCTTGAGCCAAAACCAATAACCGGTGGCAGCAAAGTCCTCATCGGGGAACACTTCCGTGTATATGGGATTCTGTAGTCCATTCATGAACTGGCTATCTCTGTTTTGCTTGCTCATCACGAAATACTGCATCACATCGCTCTGACCGGATGGACAAGAAAAGCCCTGCGCAATCGATGGGGACGGGGCCACGCTTCCGCAACCACAAAGCAGCCAGCAAAGAACAAGGACTGAAATCGAGATGGCCGGAGATCTCGGATTGCTGATCATGGCTTCCTTGCTCTTCTTTCTAGATCGAGCGCTTACGCTTCACCGAACAGCAACCCGGGTGATATCCCGAAGTTGCGTTTAGAAAAAATGTGCGGGATTTATCTGGCCGGCCAGTCCTGCTGCCAGGACGTAGCATTGCGCGACACGACCGAAGCGCACAGCGACCGATAGGGCAGCCAGCGAGGCAGGCGGCGTGCCCGGAGTTCAGGAGCAAGTAGCCGTGAATGGTGGTCCAGGTCAAAGAGGCGCAGATACTGCCGGACGACGATTGGCATCGTCATGCGCAGTGCCGCGGCGAAGTTTCGCTCCGTCATCTGACGCCGCCACTCTGGATGCTGCAGTACCGAGAGCAGCGCGTCCGCAAATCGATTCGTATTTCCAGTCTCGTAAAAGCAGATGGCCAGCCCCTCGGCGGTCGCCATGTCACGAAACTCGGGCAAGTCGGCCGCCACGATCGGCAGGCTGTATTCGCAAGCCAGGTGAGCCACGCCGCTAGATCCCGCCGCGGAAGAATAGGGAAGAACGAGGAGCGTGGCGCTCCGGAAAAGTTGTGCCACCTGCTCTTCCGGAACGTAACCCGTGAACTCGATACGAGGGTGGCCGGCCACACTCCGCGCCACTGACTCGACATAGCCGGGGGTCTCTGGATGGTTGGCGCCCGCGATAATGAGCCGCACATTCTTCTGCTCGGCCGAGACCTTTTCAAATGCTTCAATCAGAGGTTCCAGTCGTTTATACGTCCCCCATTTGCCAAAGGCCAGAATGCGCTGTTCAGCAACGCCTCGGCGTGCGAGGTCTGGCAATTCAGGCTCACCGAACAAGATTCCATGGGGACGGAAGTGCACATTGTTTCTGTGATAGTTCTCAATGAGTGTGCTGCGGTAAGCCGGAATAAGCACGGAAATGGAGTTCGCCATCAGCAGCAAATGGGTCGCTACCCAGCCGCCCAGTCGGTAAAGCCTCGGATACTTTACGCTGGCGTTCTCCAGATTCATCATGTCCATGATCTGGTGCAGCGTGACATGCGTGTAATAGCCGCGGAGACGAACCAGCGCCGGCGTGACGACGCCACAAAAAGCAGGCAGCGGCCGGCTGCCGTACGAGGCGAATCCCAGGTTGAACCACACCACGTCGGGTTGCAGCTTGTCGATTGCGCGCAGAAGGCGTGCTGGATTCGCCAGGCTATTGAAAGACCAGCAGCGAATCACATCAAACCCATCCATTTCGGGTTCTGGAGTCCTTAATTTATCCGCCAGGATCGTGAGGTTGAGTTGCGGAAGGTTGGACAACGCCTGGGCAACATGCAGCCCGTACTCATTCAAGCCGCCGCGGCTCGGGGGAAAAGCGGTAACCAGGCAGATTTTCACGCTGCACCTGATCGCGTAATCGCGCTTTTGGAGAGACGTCCCAACAAAACAAGGTAATCGAGACCGACGCGGAGATTAGCTTTGCTCTTGCCGCCGAATCGCTGACCGAAGTGGAAGGGAACTTCAACCGCGGACCGGATGTTTCCGCGCACCAATATCTCCAGCAGTAACTTAAAACCTTCCGGTTGTAAGTGGACTCCCGTAATAACCGCCCGGCGCATCACGAAGAAGCCGGAAAGGGGGTCGCGTACCCGTATCCTCGCCTTCTGCAGAGGCAGTGTGGTCCAGGTGCCCGCCATGGAGACGACCCGGCGCAGCGGGTTCCAGCCCGGCGTGCCATTCCCCGTGGAGTACCGGCTGGCGATGGCAATGTCCTGACCTTCCTGGACGGCGGTCACCAGCGCGGGCAGCAGTGCAGGCGGATGCTGCAGGTCGGCGTCGATTACACCCAGCAGATTGGCATCGGTATGATTCCAACCATAAATCACCGCGCCGGCGAGCCCGCGAGCTCCCAGCCGCACCAGCAGGCGGACGCGGGGATCCGATTTGGCATACTCTTGGACCACCGCCCCTGTGCCATCCTTGCTGTTGTCATCGACAACCAGCAGTTCATAATCGATTTGCGCGCCATCGAGATTCAAGCGAACGCGATCAAGCAACGTTCCAATGTTTGCTTCTTCGTTCAGGGTGGGTATGACCAAACCAAGTTTGTCGCGCATAGGTTCTCCCTGCCGGCCTGTCGGCACTTATGCCAGCCGAGCAGCTCTTGGATGGTCGTGGCCCATCAAACGTTGTCTGCGAAGTTACTGACCTGCTTGCGGCGGTCGAGCTTGCGGGGTTTAGGAGACTATCTACGCCGTTCGAGAATATTCACGCGCGTTGGAGATCGCCGACGTGTGGTCTAGCGCACAAATGCCAGCCTTCCTGAACTCATCCGCGATTTTTCGGCTGGTTTCTTTCAGAGGAAGGGCGTCAATCAACGTTATGCCTCCCATAACTTCTCTTACTAGAAGATACGAGCGGCGATACTGCTTGAGAAACTCCAGCGGATATTCCGGCTTTCTGGCGAAAGCGGCTTCGGGGTCTGCATCCAGCAGATAGGCGATATCCGGCTGCGGAAGCAGCTTGAAAAGCAGCCGCGCGTAGATTTGCACAGCTTTTTGTTCGATGGGTAAGATGGCGAGCTGATCGTAGAAATATCGGTCAAAAATAACAACGTCGACTTCGGAGCTAAGCATTTTTCTTACCAGCCACCGCAGGTGAATCGCGTCGAGCACGTAAAACCCGCACCTTGCCAAGGTTACGTACCAAGGACGGAGGTTCTTGTCGCGACGCTGGACCGGCCTTTCCGGCGCGCCGACACCTAACTCCCCACGGAACAACTTATGCGTGAGGTTCTGCCGTAAGCGCGGAAGGACCACCACGTTGTCCCAGAAGGTCGCCACTCGGACCCGGAGCCCTGCACTTCGCAGCCACGCCGTGAGGGCCGCGATGTTAGTGCTTTTCCCGGACCCGTCTATGCCCGAAAAAGTGACGAGCGCCGGACGTGTCCTCGATCTTCCTCGATCTGGTTGCTCAGCATCCCGCAACCAGGATTTCCGTTCTGTTCGCCACATCACCGGCTACCCGGAGGTTTGCTGGAACTGGCTTCCGACAGCGCGACCACGGTACCCACGGCTATGCTCGCAGCAGCCACCACACCCACGTGGATCAGAAATGAACGCGACCGCTTCTGCCGGGCAGGCGCAAGCGCGGCTCCAGCCGGTTGGGAAGCTGCTGTTCCAGTCGTGAGCTGCGACTTGGCAGCGGCCGCACCTTGAGGCTGCTGCAACCCGTAGCCATCTGGATTCTGCGTCCTTGCCGCCTCCTTGGCCTGTTGAACCCGCAGCGATTCTCTTATGTCTTGTGTCTGTGGCTCGGGCGCCGGTGGGTAAGGCGACGTTTTCTGGCTCCCGCCGCTGGTGGCATCATCAGGGGTTTGATCCACCGGGGATGTTGCCGCCGGTGCGGACGCGACCGGCTGCTGAGGATCGGCGTTTGCACCGGCGGCGGTGTTCTGCGCGAATGCTGGGGTTGCGGACTGAAGTGCAAGCATGCATCCCAGCGCGAATACGATCGTCTGCGGTGTACGTAAGTTCATGCTGCTGCCTCCCCTCTGGTTGGCTTCCCGTCCAGATCTGCTGGGACTGAGGACGCAATCAGATCAGCCGTCCGTTGATTGTCCGAGACCGACCGAAACAAATCCCAAGGCTCGGGATAGTGGTCGGTGTTCGGAAGAAAGACATCGAAGCTGCGAACTGCATCCTCAGCGGCGGGAAAGACCTCGAAGAGACGGCCTACCCGGGTGATCTCCAGGATCATCTCTGCCTGCGGGGATAAGGCGGCGAGTTTCAACTCGCCGTCGCGCCTCACGATTGTAGATAAACAATCGAGAAGAAATTTGATCCCGGCAGAATCCAGGTGCGTGACCGAAGACAGATCAAAAACGATTCGTGGTTGGTCCCTGCGCAGCACTTCCTGCATTTTTCGACGAAATGACGCCACTTCGCTCCGGTCAAAGCGGTCCGCCAGAGTCTTAACCACAACAGATGAATTAGGATTCATTGTTAACCTTCCACAGTTCGGGAATTGCCGGCTCTAGATACCTCTTCAAGCCCTGGCCGAGTTTCAGAAACGTTACAGGAAAATCGCACCGACGCCGGAGATGGCAAAGGTCGATTGGGGAGAAAAGCGCTGAGCGCGTTGCTCAGCATCCGCCACAGTGAATGGCCAATCAAATTAGGCGCTCTCAGTGGCGACTGCCTGAAAGCACGACGGGGCAGGGGAGACGTGGACCCGATCAGAGAGCGATCGCCAATTTCCACTTCGACCGCCCGCCTTACGTCAACCATAATATTGCGGTTCACAATCGAGTGAGCGATATCGAGGCTTGTGCCCAGGTAGGTGTGAGGCAGTATGGTAGCGTTCTCAACTACGCTGCCGCGATCGACCTCACAGTGGTGCTCAACATTCGTGCAGCGTGTGACGACCACACCAGACCGCAATCGTGTGTGCTCACCTATGTATGCGGGACCCACGACGCGAGCCCGAGGATGCAAGCGGGCGCTCGGCGCTACCCACACACCCGGCCGCACCTCATTGCCATTGGGCCGGATACTGCAGTGCTGGAGCAATGCATCCTGCGCGAGCCTCCGGAGATCCTGAGGCGTACTCAATCGGTTCGCATATTTACGATGCAGGTATTCAAGGAAGCGTGATTGGGGCGCTCGCCGGTCGGGTAGCACGAGCTGTTCCGTGGACTCGCTCCCGATTATGGCGATGTCGAGCGGGCCGCTGCTGTCTCGCACAAAGGTGACCGGTTGGCCGCTCGCGCCGTGAAACCGGAGCATGTCGGCGACATCGAATTCCACGTACTTCGATGCTTGCATCACGATCGCGCCGCGCGAGCCACTTTCCCAGCAGGTTCTCAGGGCCGCCTGGGTCGCCGTCCGAAGCCCCTCTCGGGGAGCATTCCTGACGTGAACCCGCCACCGGCTGATGTCTCTGAGCACCGCATGGCTGGCAAAGACATCATCGGTGATCAGAAAAATCGGTCCCACCCCTGATTTCCGCAGGTTTTCGATGATCCGGTAAAGAATGGGCTCTCCCAGCAGATCAAGCATGGTTGCGGGCACACCGAAAAATGATGGCATCGCCTGCGCCAAGCAGTACGGTGCGGCCGCTGGGCTTAGGTCATTGCCGATACATTCGCCGAGCACCAGAACCGCGCTTACTTGCATTGGATCGACACTCCTGTGTTGCCATCTGTAACTTTCGGAATCAGGCAACACTCTCCGCCATCAGCGCAGGATCGGCCTGCCCGATGGCAGGAAGCATGATTTCCGGATCGCCGCCGACTGAGCAATCCACCAAGTTTTCTAAGTCCTCGCCACGACGCAGTTGCTTTTCGTCGGCGGATAAAGCAACGTCCTCCAATCGCCTTGGCACAGAGTCCTTATGTTCGTCGCTCGGCCATGACGAAATGTTGGAAGGATAAGATGAGACAAGGCTCCCGATGGTTGCCGCTTCCGCCGGAACACTGGCGTGAAATGCAGCTGGTTTCACTGCCGCAACCCTTTGTCGATAGGTGTAGCCAAGGCGCGCCAACAACTCTCTCATCCGCTGTTTTGCTTTGTGCAACTGTGATTTCGAATTGCCGATCGAACAGTGCAGACGCCGGGCTATCTCCTGGTGCTCGTACCCTTGCATCTCGTGCAGGAGAAAAATCGTACGGTAGCCGGGAGGAAGTTTCTCGATGGCCCGCGTCAGCGCCAGGCGATCGGCGCATCGGGCGAGCCTCTCATCCACCCGTCCATACTCGCGTCTGAACCCGCGCGCGTCCTGTGGGTTGGAATATTCCAAATGCGCTTGGCGTCTGCCCCTTTTGCGAAAGTGCATCAATACCGTATTCACCGCCACCCGGTGCAGCCAGGTAGAAAACGCCGAGTCGCCACGAAACGTGGAGAATTTTCGGAAGACGTAAATGAAGGCATCCTGCGTCAGGTCCTCCGCTTCGGCGATATCTTTCGTCATCCGCAGGCAGACTGCCACGATGCGAGGTTTGTGCGTCTCATACAGCACGGCAAAAGCATTCGCGTCCCCATTCCGGGCTTGAGTGATGAGATTCTGTTCTGAATTCGAGTTGGCTGTCGCACAAGCGCTCACTGGACTTTCCTTCCTCGCCGCAGTTTTCAGCCCAACCATTCGCGCCGGTTCGCCGATAAGGAAAGTTATCAGGGCAAGTGCGCAGCGTCTGAGCAAAATTGCTCAGAATCAATTGACATGACGGCAAACGCTAGCAATGACGGCTTGTTTGGCGTGTAAGTGACCCCGTGTTCTCCGAGGGTCCAAGGCACCTTGAAGGGAACGAGGTCATTACCTGGCTTCAACAGTGCGGCGAAAAACAACGGAAGCACCATCACCGACTGGTGGATGCTGTTGCAAAACAAGCAGGGGGCCAATGGCGACGTGCATGGCCAGAGAAACTGGCGAAAGCAGACAGAGAGCCTTCGCGTTCGTTGGCTCACTGGTTTGTATTCAAGGAGTAACTCTTATTCACGGAGTAACTCTATGGTTGTCCTTAGTGGGATTGACGCTCTATGCGAAACAGGATGCTATTCGGGTGCCTCACTGAAAACTGTATCCAGGCTTGAGGTCGCAGCGGTACACCATCGTTTGATCCCGATTGACTCTGGCGTTGCAATTCGCCCAACTCAAAAACAGCGAGGGGCCGAGCGGGAAGATAATCATTTGCCCATCCAGTTCCGCTTCAATGCTCACGCCCTCGGCGGTCGAGGGCAGAGTGAAGTTCAGGCCTTCTCCAAAGATCACTGGGTAAGACTGGTGAACGATCTGGCTGACCATGGGGTGGACTACTTCCGCTTCCAGTAGGAAAGTCGCCGTATCGGACCAGTCGCGAGCCGAGACCATGAAAATCTGTCCACTCTGCAAGGAACGTTCCGATTCGATTCTGGTGAACGGACATGGCCCGGCGATGCACGATGCTCTGGTGTTCCGGAACTCATTCCCGGTTCCCGCGTCGAGGGACGCAGCGCCGAATGCCGCCCGCCATTTGCCGTCGGGTGAGCACGGACGCTGCCCCTTGCAAGGCACGTTGCCCTTGTTTTCAATCTGAAATGTTTGCACCGCGCTTCCTACGTTGAGCTCAGTCATGACTCGGCCGGAGTATCTGACGCGAACGTTCCCGACCTTTACCTCGGGCCGAATGGGGGAAGGCGCCCCACTGCTGAGGGGAAGCATTTGGACGATATAGAGTTTGTCGCCGACAATATCATTCACGTCAAGAGGATGGTACCGCGGTTGCCGGAAGTGAAGGACAAGAGGTTGGCCCCTCCGCACGAATCTGCGCAACTTGAGCGCAAACAAACCGGTTGAGTCAGACTTCGCCGCTTCTGGGGCCAGATCGGCAGTCACCTCGACATCGGCGATGGGCTCTTCCTTTCTGCTGTCCGTGTCCTGCACGGTGACTGCTCCGCGGATCGATACCGGCCGCTGGGCGCGCCAGCGCAGAAGCAGCAGTGCTCCAACAATCATAAGAAGGATGATAGTTGAGCCGATCCAAAGTTCTACCCGATGTGCGCGGTTCATGCCCATAATCCTTCGAACATTCTACGACGAAGCCCCACGACGCAGAGAGTTGGAATGTGCAACGTTCTCGTGCGTCGTCTTTTGATAATCCCTCCGGGTGGGAGTTCGTTTAAGATTGGTAGAAACACGCGAATGCCAGACGTTCAACCCACTCTGTTTTCCCGCCGGGAGATGATGCGCCAAATCCTGAGCGCGGGCGCTTGCCTGCCTTTCGCAAGGCTCATGTCGGCGCTGCCCTTGCGCCAGCAATCCGGGAAGGTACCGGCAAGTCCATCAGGTTTGGCGGTTCTGTCGCCCGAAGACGACAAGTTTCTGAACGATCTGGAAAGCGCCAACTTCAGCTATTTTTGGGAGGAGGCCAGCCCCAAAACGGGGATGGTGCGAGACCGGTGCCAGATCCGCAATAATCATGAAGGAATCGTGGCCAGCATTGCGGCGACCGGCTTTGGTTTGACTGCACTTTGCATCGGAGATCAACGAGGCCTGGTTTCCACGAGCGCGGCGCTGGAGCGGGTTTTTGTTGCCCTTCGGTTCCTTTGGAAAAAGCTGCCCAACCATCGCGGGTTCTTCTACCACTTTGCCAACATTAACAATGGAGAAAGAGTTTGGGATTCCGAAGTTTCGTCCGTCGACACGGCCATTTTGCTATGCGGAATCCTCACCTGCCGCGAGCACTTTCGCCATCGTGAGGTCACGGAACTTGCAGACTTGATCTTCAGCCGGGTGGATTGGACCTGGCTCTCGGAAGACACTTCGCTCCTGCCCCACGGCTGGACGCCCGAAATCGGCTTCCTGCCTTCCCGCTGGGACTACTACAGCGAACTGATGATGATGTATCTCCTGGGCTTGGGATCGGCGACCCATCCTTTGAGGGAAGAGACCTGGACTGCATGGAAGCGCCTCACCTTTGAATACGACGGCTTGCGCTATATCGGTTCCTTCGCGCCGCTGTTCGTGCATCAATATTCCCAGGCCTGGTTCGATTTTCGTGGGAGGCACGACAAGTTCGCCGACTACTTCCAGAATTCGGTGATTGCAACCGACGTCCACCGGCGTTTCTGTTTGGAACTCGGGAAACAGTATTCCGACTATAGCGACGACTTATGGGGAATCACTGCTTCAGACTCGAACCAGGGTTACGTGATTTGGGGTGGGCCGCCGGCCACGGGGCCGATCGACGGCACGGTCGTGCCGAGCGCCGCCGGCGGGTCGCTGCCCTTCCAACCGCAGGCCGCTCTACGCGTCCTGAAAACGATTCGGAGCCGTTACGGAGCAGCCTGGAGTAAGTATGGGTTTGTGAACGCATTCAACCCTCTCACCAATTGGTACGACTCCGATGTGATCGGAATCGATACAGGCATTACCATGTTGATGGCGGAGAATCTTCGGACTGGCTTCGTCTGGAACACGTTCATGAAAACCGCCGAAGCCCAGCGTGGGATGCAGCGGGCTGGGCTGAACAAATACTAGCCGAGTCGCACCTCTTCGCATCGCTCAGCGCTTATTTGTAGGTTGACGCGCCAACCCGGACGGCCATTATACTCATCCAATACCTGCTCAGGATGGCCATGTGCTCTGATCTCGTTGCCCGGAAGTCATTGGCTACACTCGACGAATCGGGTGGCGCTTGGTCTGACGCAGGGTCGTGTCGCCTAGGTCTCAACTAAGCTTTCCAGGCAAACACCCCTATTAGGACTCGACCATGGCCGGAAAACAGAATTCGTGGAATGGATGGCGCGAGCGCATTTCCGCTCTGCGGAACGTGCCTGCCGTTCTGCGAATCGTCTGGGAGTCAGGCCGGGCGGTTGTGGTTTTTGGTTTTGTTTTTCGTTTGATCGCTTCTCTCCTGCCCCTCGGCCTCCTGTGGATTACGAAGCTGATCATCGACGGAATTTTCCACGCTATCACCACGCATCAAGCCGTCGCTCCCCGGCTTTGGGGCCTGGTCGCGGCGGAATTCTCGCTGGCTGTCTTCGGCAGCGTCTTGAGTAGGGGCATCGATTTTCTCGACGCTCTGCTGGCCGACAAATATACGCGGCACGTCAGCGTGCTGGTGATGAAACACGCTGCGCAACTCGACCTCGCGGCCTACGAAGACCCGGTTTTCTATGATCGCCTGGAGCGGGCCCGCGTCCAGGCCACCGACCGATTGGGAATGATTCAGTCCATCGGACGTCTGGTGCAGCAGGTTATTACTACTGTCTCTCTCTCCATCTCGATCATGGTGTTTTCGCCGTGGCTTCTGCTCATGCTGGTCGCCGGCGTGGTTCCAGCATTTCTGGGAGAAAGTCATTTTGCCTTTCTGGGATACGCCAAGAATTTCCGGCAGACTCCCATCCGCCGTCAACTGGACTACTTGCGAGTGCTGGGCGGCAGCAAAGAAGCGGCCAAGGAACTCAAACTCTTCGGGCTGGCGTCCTTTCTTACGGAACGGTTCTCCCGGCTTTCCAATCAGATCTATGACGAAGATGTCGCTTTGGCGCGCCGCCGGCTGGCAGCTGGTTCGTTCTTGTCGATGATCGGGACCGCCGGCTACTACTCAGCTTATGTATTCGTGATCTGGCGGACGATCACCGGCGTACTCACCATCGGAGAATTGACCTTCCTCGCGGGTGCGATTCTGCAGGCCAGTTCGAATATCCAGCAAGTCTTTTCTGGCGTCTCCTCCATCGCCGATCAAGCTTTATTCTTGACCGACCTGATCGCTTTTTTCGAGATGCGGCCAGCCATCGCATCGAAACCCAATGCCCTGCCGGCGCCGCGACCGATCACCCGCGGATTCGAATTCCGCAACGTTGCTTTCCGCTATCCCGGAAGCACTCGCCTGGTTCTTAGCGGATTGAACTTTCATTTCCATCCGGGCGAGCGGGTCGCGCTGATCGGGGAAAATGGCGAGGGGAAAACAACCATCGTCAAGCTGCTCACCCGGCTTTACGATCCCCTCGAAGGCCAGGTGCTGCTGGATGGCGTCGATCTTCGAGAGTACAACCTTGAAGACCTCTACCGGGAGATCGGCGTTATTTTTCAGGATTTCATGCGGTACGAAATGACGGCCCGCGAGAATATTGCGGTGGGCCGTATCGAGCACCTCGATGATCTTCCGCTTCTCCACCAGTCAGCTCAGAAGAGTATGGCGGACGAAGTAATTGGCAGACTTCCGCATGGGTACGAACAAATGCTGGGACGGCGCTTCGACGGCGGGCTCGACCTCTCCGGCGGAGAATGGCAGAAGGTCGCGCTGGCTCGAGCTTATCTGCGCGACGCACAGCTGCTGATCCTCGATGAACCCACCGCGGCGCTGGACGCCCGCAGTGAATACGAGGTTTTTCGGCGGTTCGCCGAGCTGACCGCGGGAAAAATGGCGCTCTTCATTTCGCACCGCTTCTCCACGGTGCGCATGGCCGACCGAATCGTTGTGCTGGACAAGGGCCGCATTGCCGAGGATGGAGATCACAAACAGTTGACTCATCTGGGCGGCCGCTACGCGGAGATGTTTGAACTGCAGGCCGCCAGCTATCGGTAGGCCAAAGGATAAGGATGATTCGCGACCCACAAGCCGAGAGCATCGCCGAAGAGGAAGGCCAGCACGAACCGGCGGGCGATCTCTCCGACCTTCACGCTTTGCGCAGCTCAGCGACGGAATTCGCTTCCCGGCTGGGCTGGCTGCCAGGCATTCGTTCTTCTGGAACGTTCTCGGCCCGTTGCCGCAGGTTGAGGATCGCATTCCGACCCCTGTTTGCCAGCGTTGATGCGGCCTTCACGCTCACGCCCGCATCCGAAGATCTACGCTGGTTCCGCGACAATGACCAGCTGATCTATGCGGAACTTAGAAATGTTGCCGCCGAACTTAAGCCCCTGAAGCGACTGCCCCATGCTCGCGGACGAAAAGACGACATTGTGCCCAGAGTGCTGGCGATCGCGCAGTCGTTTCTCGATCTCACCGGCAATCGCTTCGATGAAACGGCATTCACCGCATTCTTTCAGGCATTTCAGGAAAGCAGCGTTCTGGAGCTGCGTGAAGTGTCGGCGGCAGTCCCCGCTTTGAAACTTATCTTGCTGGAACGAATCGCTGCACGCTGCCTTTGCCAGCTCAACGACCCTGCGGGCCAGTCCTACGGCTTGGGCGTGTGCGTGCGGAGCCTGCGTGATGTTACCCAGACTTTCTGGAGGGACGTTCTCGAACCACTGATTGTTTTCGACGCGATCCTTCGCCGCGACCCGGCGGGTGCCTACGCAAGAATGGACTATGAAAGTCGAAATCTGTACCGGGATAAGTTGTCGCAAATTGCCCGCCGGTCGGACTTGGCCGAGACGGACGTTGCCCGCGAAGCGCTGCTGCTGGCGCAACAGGCCCTGGCAAGCACTTACCGCGATCCGCGATCCAAGTTGCGGCAATCTCATATTGGCTACTACCTCATCGGCGAAGGCCGCGCTCTCCTTTATCAGAAGGTCGGTTTCAAGCCCGACTTTGTTCAAAGCCTGCGCGCCCAACTGCATCACCATCCTGACGAATTCTTCCTTCCTGGAATCGCGATCGTCAGCCTCGCCATCATCACCGGAATCCTGCTCTTGCTGACTCCTCCCAGCGCTCCGCCCGCGCTCCTGCTGCTTTTCATGTTGGTTCTGCTGGTGCCGTGTTCACAGTCCGCCGTGCAACTCGTGCATTACCTGGTTGCGGCTCTCCTGCCAGCGGAGATTCTACCGAAGCTAGACTGCTCGGACGGGATCCCCGACGATTGTGTGACCCTGGTGGCGATTCCGACCCTCCTGCTGAACGAGAAGCAAGTGCTCGGCCTGGTCGAAGACCTGGAGGTTCGCTTCCTGGGCAACCACGACCGCAATATTCACTTCGCGCTCGTCACCGACCTGCCTGACTCCGACGAGCCGGCCTCGGAATCAAGCCCGCTGATCGACCTGTGCGCGAACCTGATTCGCGAATTGGACGAAAGATATAGCGGAAAGCAAATGGGGTCCTTCTTTCTGCTGCATCGCCATCGCGTTTATAACCGCCGCGAACAGGGATGGATGGGTTGGGAACGCAAACGCGGCAAGCTGCTCGATTTGAACAATCTGTTGCGCGGGGAGCACGACAGCTTCCCCGTTAAGGTTGGAGAGCTCTCCGTCCTGCCAACGGTCCGCTTTGTGATCACGCTCGATTCTGATACTGAGCTTCCCCGTGGCGCCGCCCACCGTATGGTAGGAACCATGATCCATCCTCTGAACCAGGCGATTATCGATCCCGAGGAGAACATCGTCGTTGCCGGGTACGGCATTCTGCAGCCACGGGTCGCAGTGAGCGTGCAAAGTACGGCACGTTCGCGGCTCGCCGCCATCTATGCGGGCGAGACCGGCCTCGATATCTACACGCGCACAGTTTCCGATGCGTACCAGGACCTCTACGGGGAAGGCAGCTATACCGGCAAGGGAATCTATGAAGTTGACACGGTGCATCATGTGCTCGACCGGCGTTTCCCGAAAAATGCCTTGCTCAGTCACGATCTCATTGAAGGTGCCTACGCGCGCGCAGGCTTGGCCAGCGACATTGAGGTGATCGAGGACTACCCCTCCCATTACAGCGCCTTCAACCGCCGCAAGCACCGGTGGCTGCGAGGTGACTGGCAGATTGCGGAATGGCTGAGGTCGCGCGTGCCTGATGAATCCGAGGCCCGCGTGGCGAATCCAATCTCGCTCGTTTCCCGCTGGAAGATCCTCGACAACCTGCGGCGCAGCCTGGTGGAGCCGGCCACACTTCTGCTCCTGCTGTTCGGCTGGCTGGCGCCTGGCGAAAGTGCGGTACGCTGGACGCTGGCCACGGTTTTGATTTTGGTCATCCCGTCGTGGTTTGAACTCGCGTTCGCGCTCGTGCGTGCTATCGCGGAGCGCAAGATGCCCATTGCGCGCGAGGCGGCGACCGCGTTCTGCGCGGCAAACTTCTACGTATTGCTGACCCTGATATTCCTTGCGCACCAGACGCTGCTCTCGCTTGACGCCGTCGCCCGGGCACTGGTGCGACGCAACGTAACCCGGGAGCGGCTGTTGGAGTGGGAGACGGCCGCGGAAGCAGAACTGGGCGTGGGCTTGACTCTCATCGATCGTCACCTCGGCCGGATGCCCTTCTTCGCAGGCGGGATCGGGCTGCTGGTTTGGCTGCTGCGGCCGCGCTCACTGATTGCTGCTATTCCTATTCTTGCGCTCTGGGCCGGCAGCAAACTTGTCGCCAGTTGGCTGAATGGGTCGCCGGCGGTGCCGAGAGACAACCTCTCTCGACGCGACACTTTGTTTCTTCGCCGTGCCGCTCTTCACACCTGGAGATATTTCGCCGAGTTCTGTACAGCGGAGCACAATTGGCTGATCCCGGATAACATCCAAGAGCAGCCGCCCGCAGTCGCGGCGAGGATATCCCCGACCAATCTGGGTCTTCTGCTCAACGCACGGCAGGCTGCGGTTGAGTTCGGATATCTGACGGTTCCTGAGCTGGTGGCCCTGACGCAGCAAACACTGACTACGGCAGCTCGTCTCGCAAAGCATCGGGGCCATCTGCTGAACTGGTATGACACGCGCACGCTCGCGCCGTTGTCGCCGTGGGTTGTTTCGTCTGTGGACAGCGGCAATCTGCTGGCTTCGCTTTGGACGCTGGAACACGGATGCTTGGATCGCCTGCGCCAGCCGCTCCTCCAGCCATGTTTGGCGGACGGTCTGTTAGATCATTTGCGGGCCCTGGCGGAGTTGAGGGTATTCCGGCGAAAACAACTTGCCCAGTACGAGGCCAATTTCCGAAACCAAAGCTGGCCGCTTTCGATTCTGGGCCTGCAAGAATCGGACTTCGAGAATCACCGGGTTGCGGACCGGTCCGGTCGCGCCGCCGACACCAGTTGGTTTCGCCAGCAGGCGCAGCTGCGCCTTCGCAACATCCGGCAAATGACCGAGTCATACGAGCCCTGGTGGCTGCCGGAATTCGCACCGCTGCGAGACGAACTGGGACTCAACGCGACTTCGACGGACCGCGTGACCCTGGAGCAACTGCCGGACTTGATTCGGCAATTGCAGGCACTCGTCGATCGAAAGCTGCCTTCTCTGCCCGAGGAGCGGCGGCCTCTTTTCGGGCGTTTGAAGACGCTGCTCGCAGCGGCCCGGTCGAATGCCGTTTCCCTCGTCGAGAACTTGCGAAAGCTCAGCGCCCAGGCTGGCGAACTCGCCGATGCCATGGACTTCGGCTTTCTGCTGGATCCCCACCGCAGGTTGATGTCTGTCGGCTTTGATGCACAGTCGCAGGAGTTACAAAATTCCTGCTATGACCTGCTGGCCACGGAATCCCGCATTGCCGTGTTTGTCGCTATCGCCAAGGAAGACATTCCTCAGGATTGCTGGTTTCGGCTGGGCCGCGGTCACACTCTCGATCATGGCCGGCCCGTGCTGCTCTCCTGGACAGGAACAATGTTCGAGTACTTGATGCCTTCCCTGTGGATGCGTTCCTACCCCAACACCCTTCTCGACCGAGCCGGAGTGGCGGCGGTACGTTCCCAGCAAGCTTACGCAGCCGGTAGGGGAGTCCCATGGGGCATCTCGGAATCGGCCTATTTCAAACTCGACGAACACGGCAATTACCAATATCAGGCGTTCGGTTTGCCCCGGCTTTCGTTGATGCGCCGAGAGTCGAATCCGCTGGTCATTTCGCCTTATTCGACATTTCTGGCCTTGAGCGTGGATCCGCCCGCGTCGTTGTGGAATCTGCGCCGCATGGAGAAGCTCGGGTGGTTCAGTTCCCATGGATTTTACGAATCGGCTGACTACACGACCTCCCGCGGCCGTTTCGGCTGGTCGCGCTGCCAGATCGTGCGCTGTTGGATGGCGCACCATCAGGGAATGAGCTTTCTATCCATGGCCAACCTGTTGTTCGACAATGTGGTGCAGCGCTGGTTCCACGCCGATCGTCGCGTGCAGGCTACGGAACTCTTACTGCAGGAGAAACCTGCCGTCCACGTTCGCCCGGCTGAATTACCGTCCCGAACCGCGGTTGCGTAGATACCGGTCAACGGAAACTGGAACATGATAAGCGGCGCGCGGCCTCCTTATCGCTGTCAGTCCCCGCGCGTCTTCGGTCTCTGCGCTGCTTCTCGCGTCAGAGACCGGTTGTAATCGGCCAGAAGCTTCTCGCGGTTTTGGCGCAGGTCTTTTCCGGTCGGCGCGGCCGGATAAGGCTTGTCGCCCATCATCCCCTTCCAGAGAATCCGGTTGAAGACTCCGCCATCCACGCGATCCGCATCTGTGAAGTCCATTCCCCGGGTGACCCGAGCCCAGTACCTCGAGTCCGGCGTCGGGTTGTTGCAGGGCTGTTGCGGTTGCGGCAGCGGCAGGTTGGTGCAGTAGAGAATCGACGCCGGCGTTGCGGTAAAGGTCCACTCCCGGTTCGGCACCGTGTTGAAGACGTCAGTCATGGGATTGGCCACCGCGTCATTGAGATTCATCGGCCGCAGACCCAGCACTTCTTCCATGGTGCGCACGAAGTCGATGGTGTTGTACTCCGTGGAGACCAGTGCATCCCTCACATAGGCCCCGGCCAAATACG